>PDWI01002934.1_pt1 | contig 24986 bp, 19 predicted proteins | sample 1430891 | NCBI WGS metagenome assembly PDWI01 (sample SAMN01162508, study PRJNA174530) | Oral metagenome, whole genome shotgun sequencing project. | biome: Marine environment; feature: Marine mammal; material: Swab sample of the gingival sulcus; isolation source: swab sample of gingival sulcus...
ATCTTCGGTAAATTTACGTTGTTTTTTAATACGCTGAACCGCTGTTTTCATTATTTCTTAAATTGTTTTTAACGGTCAACCTATTTCAGGGACGTACAAAGAAAAACTTTTAACCTTTAACTTTCAACTTTTAACTTTATGAACATCTAACTTTTTTTAGCCATTATCAAATTAATGATTAATTTTGCATAATTAATTCAATTTCTATTAGAATATGTCGAAACAAGAAATCGTTGTCAGTGGAATTCGCCCTACAGGGAAACTTCACCTTGGAAATTATTTTGGAGCAGTGAAAAACTTTATAAAAATGCAAGCCAATACACAGGCTTATTTTTTTATAGCAGACTATCATTCACTTACAACGCATCCTACACCTGAGGATTTACACGGTAACGTAAAACAAGTATTAGCAGAATATTTAGCTTGTGGCTTAGACCCCGAGCAAGCTACCATATATATACAAAGCGATGTGCCTATGGTAACAGAATTGTATTTATTATTAAATATGAATTCTTACTTAGGGGAATTAGAAAGAACCACTTCTTTCAAAGATAAGGCACGTAAACAACCGGAAAATGTTAATGCAGGTTTATTAACTTATCCTGTATTAATGGCTGCGGATATCTTAATGCACAGAGCTCAAAAAGTGCCTGTGGGAAAAGACCAAGAGCAGAACTTAGAAATGGCTCGCAAATTTGCTAAGCGTTTCAATCGTATTTATCAAGTAGATTTATTTCCGGAACCTACCCCTTACAACTTTGGGGAGGAATTGATAAAAGTACCGGGCTTAGACGGCTCCGGAAAAATGGGAAAATCAGAAGGCAATGGTATTTATTTAGCTGATGATGAAAAAACCATTAGAAAGAAAGTAATGAAAGCCAAAACAGATGCCGGTCCTCAAGAGCCTAATTCTGAATTATCGCCTGAGGTACAGAATCTTTTTGACTTAGCACGCATTGTATCTGCCAACGATACAGTCGATTTTTTCCTTAATGCTTATAAAGATTGTAGTATCCGCTATGGCGATTTCAAAAAACAGTTAGCAGAAGACATTGTTAATTTCAACAAGCCTATCAGAGAAAAGATTTTGAGCATCTCCTCTGATGAAGCTTACTTGAAAAAAGTAGTGCGTTTAGGAGCTGAAAAAGCAAGCGAAAGTGCAAATAAAACAATTAAAGAAGTACGACAAATTATTGGTTTTAGGCACTTCTAAAAGACAATACTGATAAATAATTAAAGTCATTTAGAATCGTAAAGACTAACCTTCTCTACTTTCTAAATGACTTTTTTATAATCAACAAATTACCAAACTGTTATATATTTTTAGAAAGAATAGAGCTCTTAAAAAATAGTACATTTAACTCGTATTTTTGTTTTTATTTTATACTTTTGAAAAATTGAAAAACAAAAAGTCTAAAAGATATAATGTATTAAGGTTTTCAAGTTTGCACTATTGATAGACTTTTTTCGTTATAGTTTCAAAATTATTTTAATATCAAGTAGATTTATGAAAAAGACAATACAAGTAATCGTTTTATTTAATTTAATGTTTTGGGCTACAAGTTTATTATCAAATACCGCTCAAGCACAAGATACAACCTTCAATTATATAGATGCCAACGGAATGAAGCAAGGCTTTTGGAAGAAGCAATACAAAGACACCAAAACCATTGCATATAGAGGCTTCTTTAAAAATAATAAATTAGAGGGCGAATACCGACGATACTACCCTTCCGGAATCAAAATGATGGAGATTAATTACGACCAAAATCAAAGTGGAATGGCGACTTTGTATTATGATGATGGTGTAAAAAGTGCTGAAGGTCAATATATCAACACTAAGGTAAGAAATGGGCTTTGGAAGTTTTATGGTGTTGATAGCAAATTGGTTTCTGAAATATATTATACCAACGGAGTTCCTAATGGTAAAGAAGTTAATTATTGGAGAAACGGAAATGTCTTAGAAGAGAAAAACTGGGATATGGGCGTTCAAACCGGTGGTTGGTACAGGTATTTTGAGAATGGCAAAGAACAGCTGAAAGCCCGTATTGTCAACGGTAAGCGCGATGGTTTATATTACGTTTACTATCCTAATGGTCAGTATTATATAAAAGGACATTATACACAAAATGTCAGAACAGGGCATTGGACTTATTTCAAGGAAGACGGAACTATTCGCCGAGATACAGAATATACCAACGGAGTTGCGGCAGACCAAGACAGCGTAGATGAAGCAACTACCCGACAAATAAAGCGTTGGGAGGAAATGAAAGGGCAAATTCCGGATCCAAGCATTGAAAATATGTTGGAATACACCAAAAAATACCAACCTGTCAGTGATGAAAATTTACTCAATAAATAATTGATTATGTACAAAAAACACAGCTATTTTCTTTCTTTATTGAGCTTATTGGCTCTTTTGATTTTACCTTTTTCTTGTCAAAAAGAATTGGAATCACCGGAGGTTAAACTCAAGCCTATTACCTACTATCCTGTAGAAACCGGAATAGAAAATGTATATCAGATAACTCGTATCCATATTGATGCAGAGGTTAATGTTTTCGATACTGTAGAATGGCTTCTAAAAGAAACTATAGGCGAGGTTTTAGACTCCACTTCTGAATACAAAAGATACCAACTAAATCGCTTCATTAATACCGCGACAGGTCAGTGGGAGAAAATACAAGAATGGCAATTGCTGAAATACGATAATTGTATTAACAGAGTAGAAGATAATATAGAAATTATTACCTTATCTAACCCTATAAAAGAAGGTACACAATGGGATAGAAACCTTTATAATACCTCAGAGCCGGCTTTTTCTACCATTAAAGAGATTGAGCCTTTAAAAGAAGACAGCTTAGGAAGAAACAGCCTTAGAGTAGTATGGGAAGAAGATGAAAATCTCATCAAAAAAGTATTTAAAGAAGAACGATATATCAACCACTTAGGTCTATATGAAATCACCTCAATTGATGTTGAATTAAATATTGACCCCGATGTTGATTGGACAGAAAAAATCCAAAAAGGAGATATTTTTTACCAAAAAAGGATAAACATTTTAAATTAGAAAATGAGATTTTTAAAGGTAAAGTATTTTATAACTGTTCTTATATTAATTGGAAGCTTACAGACTCAAGCTCAATTAGCGGAAAACACCTATTGGGTACAATTTTCTGACAAGAATCAGTCTAATTATTATATTAATCAACCGGAATTTTTTTTGTCAGAACGAGCTTTGGAAAGGCGAGCGCGTTATCACATTCCCATTGATTCTTTAGATTTACCTGTCAATCAATGGTATGTGGACTCTGTTAGAAATCAAGGTGCACTTATTTTGAATCCGTCTAAATGGTTTAACGGCACAACTGTTTATATCAACAATCCCAATATTATAGAAAAAATAAATGCCCTACCTTTTGCCAAAGTTATTGCTCATCCCTCTTTCCCGCCTTTTCCTATAGACGATTTAGAATGGCGAAGCATCAAACAACCTGTTCATTATCAAAACGAAACAAAAAGAGACCAACAATATTGGGAGAACTATGACTATGGAAAAGCTGATTTACAAATCAGTATGCTAAACGGAAAGGTTCTGCATCAAAATAATTATAGAGGTCAAGGAATGTTAATTGCTGTTTTAGATGCCGGTTTTGGTTCCGGTGATTTATCTTTTATTGCGCCTTTAATAGAAAATGGGCAGATACAGTACACTTGGGATTTTGTAACTCAAGACAGCAATGTTTTTAATGACCATTATCACGGCAAGTCCGTGCTTTCAACTATGGGTGCTATGGAAGAAGGAGAAATAGTAGGAACAGCACCTTTGGCTAATTATCTGTTATTTAGAACAGAAAACACAGCTTCAGAAAATTTAATAGAAGAATTTAATTGGATTTCAGCTTGCGAATTGGCTGACCAAATGGGAGCTGATTTAATTAATAGCTCTTTAGGTTATCATAAATATGACCTCTCTGAAAGTTCTTATAGTTGGAACGATTTAAATGGGGAAACAGCGCCCATATCCATAGCATCAAATATAGTGGCAAGCAAAGGCATACTATTATTTGCCAGTGCAGGAAATGACGGAAATAATACTTGGAAAAAAATATCGCCCCCTGCTGATGCCGAAGGTTGTATTACCATTGGAGCGGTAAATAAAGATGAAGAAAAAGCTGCTTTTTCATCTGTAGGATATACTTCTGACGGGCGCATTAAACCGGATGTAGTCGCCTTAGGGAAAAATGCTTATGGCATTTCAAGCACGGCTGTAACCTCTATTTCCGGCACCTCTTTTTCTTCGCCTATTCTTTGTGGAATGACAGCCTGCTTATGGCAAGTGGATAAAAACAAAACCAATTTTGAAATCAAACAACTCTTAAAAGAGCTTGGTAACCAAAGCAGTGACCCCGACAGTTTATTAGGTTATGGTATTCCGAACTTTCAAAAAGCATATCAAGAGCTTACTTCTGATATTGAAGTAAGGGAAAAAGCAAAAGACGAATTAATGACTCTTTACCCGATTTGTTTTAACAACTCTTTTACCGCCAAATTGTTTACCGAACATCCTCAGACAATCAATATTCGTATCTTTAATATGAAAGGAACAGAGGTGTATCAAAGCAGTATTGTCTGTGAACAAGAAACAATATCTTATCACAACATATCAGGTTTAGAATCCTTACCCTCAGGAATGTATATTGTCAATTTCTTGTTTAAGGATAAAACAATTAATAGAAAAATCATCAAAAAATAACGCCGAAATATGTATGGCTCTATATTCGATAATACCACAGAAGAATATCAAACTACTTTTGTAGATGTTATTCTGCCTTTGAATCTAAAGGGTTTATACACCTATTCTGTGGCTGAGGATTTACTCGATGAAATTGCCATTGGAAAACGAGTGGTGGTGCCTTTTGGTAAAAATAAGCGTTATTCGGCTTTAATTGTCCGCCTTCATCAAACGCCTCCCGAACTTTACAAAACCAAGTGTATCGATTACGTATTGGATGATTATCCTATTGCCACCCTCTCTCAAATTAAATTTTGGACTTGGTTATCTCAATACTATTCCTCTTCTTTAGGAGAAATATACCGCACCGCTTTGCCTGCGGGCTTAAAATTGGAAAGCGAAATAAACATCAGCTTAGACCCTAATTTTAAAGACTACGACAATCTATTACCCAAAGAACTCGATTTGATTCAATTGCTTCAGAAAGCAGATTATCTTAATATAAATGAGGCTGCTAAGATGATGAATCGAAAACATATTTATCCTCTAGTACAGTCTTTACAACAAAAATCGGCTATTATTTTAAGCGAAGATTTCAAGCAGAAATACAAGGCTAAAACCATTTCGTATGTTCAAATTACAACCAACTTTAACGATAACGCCCAAATAGAAAACGCTTTTTCACTATGTAAGAATTCTCCAAAACAAGAAAACGCCTTGCTTTGGTATATCAAGGAATCTAAATGCTTTACCTCATCTCCTATTAAAATAAGCAAAAAACGTTTCCACGAAGCCGGCTTTTCTCCTGCTATACTTAGTGCTTTACAGAAGAAAGGGATATTGGAAATCGTCAAAGAAGAGGTAGGACGATTTATTTTAAAAACATCATCTTCACAGAATAAAAAAAGCCTTTCTTCGGAACAAGAAACCGCTTACCAATCTTGTATAGAACATTTTAAGAATAAAAAACCGGTTCTCTTGTTTGGAGTGGCAGCAAGTGGGAAAACCGAAATTTATATTCATTTAATAGAGGAGCAGCTTAAAAAAGGCAAAACCTGTTTATATCTTTTACCGGAAATTTCATTAAGCTCACAAATCGTAGAGCGTTTATCAGAAATATTTGGAGAACAGTTAATTATATATCATTCTCGTTTATCAGACAATCAAAGAGTAGAGATTTGGCAAGAATTATTAAAAGGAAAAGATGCTAAATATAAACTTATATTAGGGGTTCGCTCCTCTATCTTTTTGCCATTCACTAATTTAGGCTTAATTGTAGTAGATGAAGAGCACGAAAATGCTTACAAACAGTTTCAACCTTCGCCTCGTTATCAAGCAAGGGATTCTGCAATTTACCTTGCTCAGCAAATGCAATCTGCTATTGTTTTGGGCTCTTCTACACCTTCTATAGAAAGCTTCTACAACGCACAAAATAAGAAGTTTGCCTTAGTAGAATTGCAAGAGCGTTATCAAAACAGCTCATTTCCTGTAATAGAAGTGATAGACACTAAAGAAGCCGCACGTAAAAAAGAAATGTATTCGCATTTTTCAAAGCAGCTTATCAAGGCTATTGAGGAGGTTTTAAAAGAAAAAAAGCAAGTTATTTTATTTCAGAACCGAAGAGGTTACGCTCCTATGATAGAATGCCAAGATTGTGGCTGGATACCTGAATGTGAGCATTGTAATGTAAAATTAACCTATTACAAAAAAACCTCAGACTTGCGTTGTCATTATTGCGGTTATAGCATTGATAATCTGACCCAATGTATGGCTTGCTCGGGGAAACACATACAAGCTAAAGGCTTTGGAACAGAAAAAATAGAGGACGAGTTGAAAATCTATTTCCCTAAAGCTCGTATTGCGCGTTTAGATTTAGAAACCACTCGACGAAAAAATGCAAGTTTAGAATTATTGCATCAATTTGAAAATCAAGAAATAGACATTTTGGTAGGCACACAAATGATAACCAAAGGCTTGCATTTTTCTAATGTTAAATTATCGGTAGTTCTAAATGCGGACAACTTATTAAACTTCCCCGATTTTAGAGCTGAAGAACGCTGTTTTCAAATCATTCAACAAGTGGCTGGTAGAGCCGGAAGAAGCGAAGAACAAGGGCGTGCTCTAGTACAAACTATGCAAATTAATCACCCTATTATAAAGGATATACAGCAACACGATTATCAAGCTATGTTTACAAGGCAAATTATTGAACGTCAATCTTTTTATTACCCTCCTTTTGTTCGTTTAATAGAGATTACCCTTAAACATAAAGATGCTGACACTGTCTTTCAAGCCGCTGATTTATTAGCTAATGAAATTAAATCTTATTTAAAAGAAACGCCTGTTTTAGGACCTCAAGCACCTATTATTAATCGTATTCAGAATCAATTTTTACAAAATATCATCATTAAACTGACAAAAGACAAAAGCTTACAAGCTAAAAAAGATTTAATAGCTAACCGTATTGACGCCCTTAAAAGTATCTCTAAATTTCGTTCGGTAATCGTTATTAACAATATAGACCCTTATTAATCTTGTTTTAAATTTAGTTTAAAAGCTTTACTTTTTCTCATAAAATACAATTCCTGCTCTTTGGATGTGAGCTATTAAATCGGTATTCTCTATTTGATTATAAATTGACAAATCAATTTTGTATGGTAATAGCAAGTCATCCAGCTCATTTTCTATTTTCAGAAGCATTGTTAAATTGATGTTATCGCCTATTAAAGTTAAGTCTATATCTGAACCATTTTTATAGTTCCCCTTAGCTTTTGAACCGTATAAAATAGCTTTAATAATACTATCATAGTGCTTACCACCCCTTTATTAAATTTATATCGGTATATCGGTATCTCGTAATCCAAACATAAACTTAAGTCAAGTACATATTATTGCTTCACTGTTCTTTTAGCTTCCATAACTTGCTGAAACTCTAAAAAAGCAGAATGATATTCGTTGATTATTTTACTATATATTTCATCAGCAATTACTTCATTGTAGGTATGAGAGGTCTGGTTTCTACTTTTTAGCATCTCCATCCATACATCCCCTTTTGTTATTATCTCTGTTTTAAAAGCCTCTCGTGTAGCATCTTTTGAGCCGTATATTTTAATATCCCCTACTTCTGACAAAAAATCTTTCATAACATTCCATGCCAGTTCGTGAGTATATTCAAAACGCTGTATTAAACCCTCTTTAAGAATTTCATCAAGGACTTCACTTACTCTATGAGTTCCTTTTTCGTTAAGGTTTGCCTTGATATAAGCAATAGCTTCTGTAAGTTTCCTAAGCGCTTTACTGTAATTAGAAAACCTTTGTTCCCATCTAATATCCAGACAATTGGTCATTAGCTATTTATTTATAATTAATGCTTCTGACAAAGATAAAAAATATTTCAGCATTTAAGTCCCTTAGCTTTTAATTTATTACAGGGTACATTTTTTTAAAACGTAATATTAAAAAGCTAATACAACTTCAGAATATGGTTGCTTAATTTACTATTACCCAAAGTATCCAAACAATACATCTGCGGCCAAAACAAACATCGTTCTTCTACTCCCAATCCAATAAACGCTGTTCTCCTTTTAAATTGCGGACGGTGGAGGCATCAGAAGTAATTTCTATCACTCCTTTATAGTGCCCTTGGTTATCCCGAACCGCAAAGTATTGGATATACACAAATTTATCGTGAAAATTAATCCAAAAATTGGCTTCGGATTTCTCCCCTGATTTAAACGCATCTACTATTTTTTCTACGATATGGACACTTTTAGGCGGATGACAAAAGCGCACTTTTCTGCCAATAATACCCGGGCTTCTTGGGAATACCCGCTCATCGCCTTTGTTGTAATAACGCACTTCGTCATGTTCATCCACATAAGTAACATCAAAGGGTAAATGTTTAAAAATAAGATTGATTTGTTCGGGCGTAACCGAGCCTACCTCTAAATTAATAGCTCCTACATTGGAACGCTTGGCGTTAGCACTGTTAAAAGGAACAGCACCGACTTGTGGCTGAGCTGTTTGTTGAGGGCTTTCTGTCTCGCTTTCGGAAGGATGTTGCCAATTAGGATTCCACATAGGAGGAGCTTCAACAAGGCAGTAACCCACTTCGTCTTCGCCTTGACGGATTTCTGCCCACTCTGTATCGCTTAACAACTCCAAACTCGTAGGCCAAAGAATCTTTTCTTCTTTAAAAATCATATCCTCCACTGCGTTAAACATCATCTCTTGGGTGTCAAACAATTCCTCGTAATTTTTCTCGTCAAGCAGACTTTTATAAAACTTAATCAAGCGTCGCACATCATCGTGCAATGCCCACATCACGGTAGAAGGCTTGTCAAAACCTTTGGCTTCTAAATACGGGAACAACTGATTTTCCTTTCGCACATAATGGGTATTAACCTCCCATAACTGGCGATATGCCTCTTGCCAAAAATCGTGATTAACATTTTGCAAATTAATCTCTTTATCTGCTTTTCTGAGTTTAGAAAGCAGTTCTTTTATAGCTTCGTTTTCTCTCTTAAAAGTATCTAAAGGATGCCCTGCTTCCAAACCTCCCACTTTGGCTTTTTCCAAAGAACTTTTAAACACGCTGATTAAATCGTCTATTTGCTCCTCAAATTGAGCATCTTTGATACCAAAATCTTGCATTTTTTGTTCTGCCAAAGCAAATTCACCCGGCGTTATCGAGCCTTTTAACTGAGTATTAAATTGTTCTTGCAAGTCCTTTACCGGTACACCGTCAAAAAATTGCTGAATAATATCAATAATAAGTTTTAATCGTTGCGGGTCGGACTTAAGGTGTTTATCCATTTCCATATCTTATTGTTTTTATAGGCGTTAAGCCTTTGTTGAATTATTGTTTTAAATTAGCTCATCACTTTGGCATACCAACTCCAGTCTTGCCAATAGAATCGGGTATTGTTTTTGACTTCTACAGGAAGCGGAATGTCTTCTATGGCAGGTATTAACGAGCCTAACTGAGAGAAAAAGCGTTGTACATTCTTACCCAGTAAATCTTGAGCTACCATTCTGGTTTCTTCAGAAGCATTTTTTCTCAGAAACATCATCTGCGGAAGCACCATACAACCCTCTTGCGGTATAATGGTTTCTAAATTTTTACCCATATTATAACGGGCAAAAGGCAAAGGTAAAATACCCACATCATAAAAACCTTTATTAACACCCGTAATCACATCAAAAGGTAAACCGCTGTATTTTAAACGATTAAAAAATTCTTCAGAAGCACCAGTTTCGTTTTTCATCAGTGCATTAAATGCCACACTAACAGGCGTATGTATGTCCGGTAATAAAATTTTCCCTTTAAATCTAGAATCAAATAAATCTGACCACGATTGTGGCGGTTGTTTTAAGTCCTTATTAACCAACATAATCATTGGCACAAACAACAAGGGCTTGACATAGGGCAAACTGCTGTTGAAATGCAGACTTTTTAAATCTTCTCGCAAAGGCGGAAAAGTATTGCCGATATTTTCACCGCTAAAACCCTCAAAATGTTCGCGTAAGGCTTCATCTTTAAAATAATTTAAGATGTCAGGTTGTAGTGTAACTATCAATTCCGGCAAATCGGCTTGAGAGGGTTGGGCAAATATCTTTTCAAAATATTTCCGCTCCTCTAATGAAGAAGCCGGTGTGATAAACTCGGTATTAGGGGCTTTTCGTTTGAGTAAGCTCTCTAAATTTCGTCCTATATTGATAGGCACAAATAAATATATTTTTGATTTCATGTTTTTGTTGTTTAGCTGTTGGCTATTGGCTTTTAGCTATTAGCAGAAAGCCAACAGCTAAAAGCTATAAGCTTTTTTATGCCTTAATCATAGTGAGCAACATTTTAAAGCGGTTACGCGCCTCAAGTGCATGCGGAATATTGGCAGGCATAATAATAAATTCACCCTCATTTACCTCATATTCTTTTTTATCAATAATAATATGTCCTGTTCCCTCCAATATTTGAACGACAGCATCAAAAGGAGCAGTATGTTCGCTTAAATTCTGACCTTGGTCAAAAGCAAAAAGGGTTAAATTACCTTTCTCGTTACGAGTGATAATTTTACTTACAGTAGCATCTTTAGAATACTCCACCATATTTTTTAGTGTGTAAACTGTGGCTGTTGAAAAAGCATTTGTGTTCATTATATCATTTGTTTTGTGCTATTGGCTGTTAGCTGTTGGCTCTTGGCAAATAGCGGATTTATATTTATTAGCTGTTGGTAAAAAAAGCCAACGGCTCTATATCAAAAAAGCATCTTTTAAAAAGTCTTTAAATTCATCGTCTTCGCTGACGGGTAATTCTTCTATTAAGCCCCCCGAAAACATCATAAAAATTCGATTGGCAAATTGCACCACTTCTTCCGGCGAATGCGATACATACAGCACAGGAATAGGTCTTTCTTCCAAGAGTTCTTTTAACATCGTTTCCAGCACCGATTTTAATCGCAAGTCCAAAGCCGAAAAAGGCTCGTCCAAAAGCAGTAAATCAGGTTCTAGGGTAAAGGCTCTTGCCAAAGACACCCTCTGCAACATTCCCCCCGAAAGCTGAGACGGAAAGTAATGCTCAAAACCGCCTAAGCCCATTCTATCTAAAAAGAACAAGGCTTTTTCTTGGGCATCTTTTGGGTTGACACCTATCACTTTTAAAGGTAACATTACATTTTCTAAAGTCGTTTTCCAAGGTAATAAACGGGGTTCTTGAAACACATACCCCACCCTTTTAGCGTGATTGATAAGCGTTCCCGAAGTGGGTGTTTCTAAACCGCTAATCAATTTTAAAACAGTAGATTTCCCCACGCCACTCGAACCTAAAATCCCCACAATATCCTGACGCCCAATCTCAAAAGACAGGTCTTTAATCACTTCAAAAGTATCGTAGGTTTTATTGATGTTTTTAAATTCAATCATAGTTTGTTCTGTGTCTTGCATAGGCTTTAAGCATTATATATTAACTCTTCCGACTCCCGTCTTCCGTCTTCGGACTTCCGTCTTCCAACTTCCTACAAATTTCTCCATCGTAATAAATAATTTTCTATGGGTTTAAAAATCAAATATTCGGCAATACCGACAAACACCAATGTAACAATGACCCACGCAAATACTTCGGGGGTATTCATATCGGTTTTCGCAAAGGAAAATTCGTAACCAATACCGGAATTAGTACCCAATACTTCTGCTAAAACAATCATTCGCATACCGGCTGTTATTACAATGGTCATAGCCGCCGAAAGAGGACCTACCAAAGCAGGAATGTAGATGTGTCGGAGTTTTTGTAAGACAGAAAAGTTGTAAACATTCGCCATCTCTATAATATTTTCGTCTATCATTTCTATGCCTTTTATGGTATTGACATAGACAATGGGCGAAAGCAAAAAAGAGGCGATAGACACCACCATTTCCGAGCCCATTCCAAACCACATCATCGCAATACTCACCACAATAACCGGCGATATGCTCATAATCATCCATCGGGTTGGCTCTAAAAGATTTTTAATATTTTCGTTCAATCCGGCAATCACGCCCAAAACAAAGCCAATCAAACTTCCCAAAACAATGCCTAAACTGATTCTTTGGGCTGTAACGCCACAAGCCTCCCAAAAATTGACTTTAAATAACATCGTCCATAAAGCCGAAAAAGCCTGTAAAGGCGAAGCTATCATTATCTCGTGCATAGAAAGAGAAGCTATTTGCCAAAGCAGCAATAAAAGCAACACCCCTAACACCGAAAAAATAAACTGTTTCGATTTAAGATAATCCAAAGCATCTCTGCTGATTTGTCGGAATATATTCATAATTTGGTTTTAAGTGTTTTAGAAAGGGTGTAGAGGTTCGCAGTACTTTTTATTAACAACTTTATTTCTCATTTTAACTTTATCGTTGAAATTACGAGATATATTTCTTATAATATCACTATAATTATCTTCTTTTTCATTTTTTTGATGATAATAAGGCTTTATAGAAACACAATTTTCATGTTCAAACAACGTGTTTAATAAAGTTCTATCAGAAATACCACAAGAATGACCGAATATAAAAACTTGATAATAATCAGAATTAATAAATTTGATTAATTCCTTGTAGTTATCTGTTTCTAAATATTTAATAGATTTTATATTTTCTAAATACTCATTATTATTTAATTTTTCTATTTTTTTATAATCATCATCTATTTCGTCCCCAAAACCAAATATTATAGGGTTATTATCTTCTTTATGAAGATTACCATGTATATTGATATACGATAAATCCGAATTAATTGGCTCGTTAGATTGGTTCTGACTATAGTATAGGTGAGTATCTGTATAATTAAAATTTAAAAATAATATTTGCTTTGGGATTAACCCTAAATTACTATCATCCTGCATTATCTCTTCCAAAAAATCTCTTTGGTTAAAAGAAGAATAAATTTTCTTTTTTAATTGATGTCTAATCCTTGTTACTTTATCTGATGAATGCTCCTCTTCAACCTTTCTTAAATATACTTCTAAAAGTTTTTTTACTCTTTCGAATTCAGAGTTTAATTTTTCAATTTCGGAATCATCTCTATATTCTTGAGAGATAATTTCTTTCAATTGTGTATAATATTCATCCTCAATATCAACCCATTTTTCCAAATAATTTTTATCTGTGATATTGTTTAGAAAATTGTTCTTAACAATTAGTTTATCACACAATTCTCTTGCCTCATCTTTCAAAGATTTAACAGACTCATTAGAGGAAAAAGAAATGGTATAGCCTATTGCTTTTAAGTCATCCGTTTCAAAAGTTTTTGGACGAGTATTTTTTATTTTTTTCATAATGCCTTTCCAATAATCATCTATAAAATTACGATAACTTGTTTCTTTTCCATGGGCAATATCAAAACCATTTCCTATTAAAATAATTCTATTCATATTTCTTCGATTAATTACATCTTAATAAACTTCTAAGATTAATCCTGAAAATAAAAACTTTCATCAGGCATTTTACCGCCTATCAATGCCGGTTTAGAGTCGTAAAGTACTTGATAAAATGCTTTAAGCATAGGCTCTGCTTGTTGGGCGTTATCAGCGTGTAAACTGACATTGCGCATAGCTTCTTCCACGCCTTTTTGATTAAGCTGAGGAATGTATTTAACCACTATTTCAGCGGTTTCTTGAGGGTGTGCCATACACCATTGGGTGGCTTCTTTATACTCGGCAATAAATGCGTTTACCAAAGCGGTATCTTTTAACACATCGCCTCCGGCTATCATTCCGGCAATAGGAAGTTCGTTTTTAGTCTTAAAAAGGCGTCCCCACTCATTTTGAATATCCACAGAACGATAAATATCAGGCGCAATAACACTGGTAAAACCTTTTTTAGATTTTTCTATCACGATAGAAACAGCAGGGTCTATCAATAAAGCATTGTCCACACGCCTCATAATCATCTTTTTAGCAGCGTCCATAGGAGAGGGAACATATTCTAAATTAAAATCTTTTTCGGGGTCAAGACCTTGTTTTTTAGCTAATTCCATAAATACGATATGAGGCATATCGCCCTTAAAAGGCATCGCAATGGTTTCGCCCTTAAAATCTGCCAATGTTTTTTTATCGTTGCTACGAGAGACCAACCACATAGCACGCCAAATTGAAATATTCAGAAGTTTAACATCTAAGCCCTTATTGTAAAAAGTCGCCGCCACATTGGAAGGCACTGCGAAAAAGTCCGCTTGATGTCCTGCAATCAAGGCTTTAAGCTGGTCAGGCGTTTTCCAAATAATCAACTCCAATTTTTTACCGCTCTCACTCAGTGCTTTGTCCTCTATCATTTTAAGTACAGGATAAGACACCGGTGCAAAAGGTACTGCAAATACAATATTATCATCGGTATTTTTTATGTTCCCCGATGTGTTCTTGGATTCGTTACTACAAGAATTAAGGCTTAAAAATAAAACCGTTATCAGTAAATAAAAAGTCTGTTTCATTGTTTTTGTTTTTTAGTAAAGAGAGTAAATAAATATATTAATGTTTTTTACAAATTAGTTATGCCTAATTTAATTTTAAATGATTTGTAAAGGTAAATATTATATTTGTTTAAGAATAAGGATTTAGAGATAAAAAGAGGTAGGCTTATGTTTTATGCCTACCTCTATGTATAAAATTTATTTATTCGTTAATGGCATTTTGTTTTTTGGCAAAAAATGTTTTTTGAACCAAGTCATAAAAAATAACAACGCCACCAATCAACATTAAAGAATCGGGTATAATTCTAAACCACATCCAAGTACCCATACCATCTATGGCACTTCTTAGTCGAGTGTAGAAATATCCCATATCGTGTGCTATTCTGGTTTGTTCCATACCTACAATGTAGGTTGGGATAGCATATAATAGCGTACCAATAGTTAAAGCCCAGAAACCGTATTTACTTAATTTGTCGTTCCAAACCAAGCCTTTTGCTAAAGAGTTGGTTCTGGAAGTCATATAAATAAAGGCGATAGAAATATAACCAAAAGCTCCTAATAAGGCGATATGTGCGTGAGGCATAATCAAATAAGTTCCGTGAGAATAATAACTAATGGTTGGGGTATTAATAACCATTCCAAAGAATCCTGCACCAATCCAATTTAAAATGGCAGAACCTGCTATCCACATAAATGGAACTGAAAATGCGTTGGGTTTTTCCTCTTTCTTTTGCTCTCTGTAGTTTTTCATTGCTTCTACAATCATCAAAGCCAAAGGAAGTGGTTCAAGAGCAGAGAAAATACCACCAATAGCAATCCAATACTCATCCAAACCTTGCCACCAATAGTGGTGCCCTACGCCCAATGTTCCACTCAAAGAAATCAACAATAACTCAAATAACATTGTTCTAACGGCTGTCTTTTGTGAAATCAATCCCAACGAAACGGTAAAGAATGCGATAACACCGGCAGCAAATAACTCAAAAGTTAATTCTACCCAAAGGTGAATTACCCACCAACGATAATAATCATCAACCGTGAAATTAGGCATAATTTTATGTACAGGCATCATTCCTGCCATATATAAAGTAGCAATAGCAAATGCAGACCATATAATTGTGCTGACGATAGGGTTATTAGTAGCTGCTTTTCTAATTAAAGAAACAATAAGTAAAAACCAGAATACCAAACCAATCACTAATCCTATATCCCATAAACGACCTAAATTTAGCAACTCTCTACCTTCGTTTCCTAACCAGAACCAAGTTTCTCTCATCTGACCTGTAGCACCCATATATAAACCAATGGCACTACCTACAGCAACAACTATCAAAGCAATCCAAAGTATATCTACCAACCAAGGGTATTTATGATCTTTATTGGCTACCCAAGGAGCTATTAACAAATCTCCTACCAACCAACCTACAGCTACCCAAAGAATAGCCAACTGCGTATGAATGGAACGCAATACATTAAATGGTAACAATTCTTGCGAGATAATAAAATCTTGTGTAGGGTCTGCATATAAGTGCGCCAAATACCCTCCAATAAACAATTGCACAACAAACAAGGCCGCAACAATAGGAATATATTTTAATAATTTGGACTGAGATTTAAATAACTTGGTAATTTTAATAGCCGGTTCTAATTTTTCATCAGGGTCTTTTTTAAATAAATACTCGTATGCCAAGAAAATAACCAAAATCGTACATACCCAAAGTACCAAAAATTCCCATAATGATATTTTATGTGAATTAAAATTAACATCTTGGTCTAAAAGAGGTTCCGGAGGCCAGTTGTTTGACCAAGTACGCTCTGTTCCCGGTCTTAAAGACGAAGCTACTAATTGCGACCAATCAATAAAACAGGCTATTTTTTCGGCTTCTTCCGGCCTAATAACTCCACCCGTAAAAGCACGCTCTTTATCGCCATTAACCAATAAATCAATCAAATAGTCCACATTCTTTTTATAGGCTACAGCAGAAGCATCAGTATAAACTGTTCCGTCTTCAAGCAATTTAGTTTGTTTCTTAAAGTCGTCTTTTACACGCTCTTTAACAGCTCCTCGTTCTACATTAGTTAGTTCTTTATTGCTTTTATGATATATTTCCTGAGCATAATAATCATAAAGATATTCTGCTCTATAATGCATAAAATCCGTAGAGAAATCAGGTCCCATATAAGCACCCATTCCAAGCAATGTCCCCCAATCCATTAGGTCGAACTGCTGAAAATAGCCTTTTCCCGCTACTACATCATCGTAGGTGTATAGGGTTTCCCCACTTTCCGATTTAACAGTCTTAGGAATAGGCGGTACTTCTTTTTGTAGGTTCGCTGTGTAATAAATTAACATTGCCACCATAAAGAGGGCAATCATCCAAAAGCCGGTGTATAAACCTTTCCGACTCATAAATTTGTCAAGTAAACTTTTTTTCGACATAGTTTGATATATTTAATGTTAAACAATTTATTTACAAGTTTCATAAATACTACTTTAAAGTAGTATTTAATAATAAAAAAAATCAGAATTTAAGTATTTGCGGATTTTCTATCACTTCTGAGATGCTGGTTTGCTTAAAAAAAGACAGTAATTCAGCCTTTACCGGCATCCAGCTTTCGTGCAAGGAACAAGGATTCTCGCAAGTACATTCCTCAAATCCCAACACACAACCCGAGTATTTATCCATATCTTCTACCGTATCTATAATCTCGTATAAATGAATGTTATCAGTGCTTTTGTTCAAGCGAAACCCACCATAACGCCCTTGTATTGACTGAATAATATTGTGGTTAGACAATGTGGTTAAAATCCGTTTCAAATATTTATCGGAAACGCCCAAAACACTTGTCAGGTGCGATGCAGAATACAAATTCTGTCTCTTTAAAGCCATATAACTGACCACCCTAATGGCATATTTAGCCGTTTTCGATAAATTCATTTTTCTTCTATTATTAAGACCACAAAGATATAAACTTTTTTAAATACTACAACAAAGTAGTATTTAAAAATAAATTAAGAAGTCAAAAAAAACCTCAAGTATTTTAAAAACACTTGAGGTCTATCATTTTAAACAAAGGGCTAAGCTTTTAAGGCTCTATTTTCTTCTCCCTCGCTGTATTGATAAATTTCTCTTAATATAGGTTCGTATTTTCTATATAGATATTTTCTTCTTAACTTTAAAGTGGGCGAAAGCTCTCCTGTTTGATTGCTCCAAGCTGAACACACCATACGAAAACGCTTAATTTGCTCTACCTGACCCAATTGCTTATTTATCTTATCTACTTCTTTTTGCATTCTCTTCATTACTTTCTCATTCTTTACCAATTCTTCATTGTCTCTATAATGCAATTTGTACTTTGAAGCATAATAATGCAAGTAATTGAAATTAGGAGAAATAATAGCACTAACAAACTTTTCTGCCTCTCCAACCACCATTACTTGTTCTATTAAATCCGATTCTTTGAATTTATTTTCAATTACCTGTGGTGCAATATATTTTCCTGCGGAGTTTTTGAAAATCTCTTTTTTTCTATCCGTTATCTTTAAAAACTTATTATCAATCAATTCCCCTACATCTCCGGTATGCAACCAACCCTCTTCATCAATAACCTCTGCAGTGATATCATCGGCTTTATAATAGCCTTTCATTACCGTACTACCTTTAACCAATATTTCGTTATCCTCAGCTATTTTTACGTGAACACCTTTTACAATAGGTCCCACTGTTCCTATTAGATGGTCTTCTTTTTTATAGCTATTAACCGCAATTACAGGAGAAGTCTCCGTCATTCCATAGCCCTCTAAAACAGGGATTTCAGCAGCCCAAAACACACGTGCTAAACGCTCTTGCAAAGCCGCTCCTCCTGATATTAGAAATTTAATGTTCCCTCCTAAGGCCTTTTTCCAATGCTTAAATATTAGCTTTCTGGCTATAGACAATTGAGTTTTATACCACCATTGCTGTTCTTTCTTAAAGTCAAATTGTAGTCCCAAATTAATAGCCCAAAAGAAAATAGATTTTTTCAGTCCGCTTAAGTCTTTACCTTGTGCTATAATTTTATCATAAATCATCTCCAAAACACGAGGTACAGCTACAAAACAAGCTACTTTAAAACGCTTCGCATCATTAGAAATCGTACCAAAATTTTCAGCATAATAAATGGACACCCCTAAATAATGAAAGGTGTAATTAACCATACGCTCATAAACGTGACACAAGGGTAAAAAGCTAAGAATACGGTCTTCTGACGATAAATTAACACGCTCTTGAGTTCCAATAGCATTAGACATCATATTCTTATGACTTAGCATAACGCCTTTAGATAAACCGGTTGTTCCTGAGGTGTATATAATAGTTAATATATCGTCTTCCGAAATACTATTTTTTATTTCAATCAGACGTTCTTTATATTCATTTTCAAGCTGTTTTCCTTTTTCCAGAATGGTTTTCCAATGAGTGATTCCCGCTACTTCATCAAAAGAATATACTTCTTTAATCGTATCAATAGAATCTATTACACTCTTGATTTTCTTATACATTAAGGAATCAGAAACAACAATGCTTCTTACTTCTGAATGAGATAAAATATGCTGATATTCTTCTTCGCTAATGGTTGGATAAACAGGCACGTGAATAGCACCTATCTGACTCATTGCCATATCAATAAAATTCCACTCCGGACGATTATTGGAAACTGTTGCAATCTTATCTCCTTTTTGGTAACCTAAAGCTAATAAGCCATAACTTAACCAATTAACGTGTTGTATATAACTTTCTGTAGAATAATACGTCCATTCTCCGGATATTTTTCCTACTAAAGCATCTTCTTTCGGAAATTCACTCGATAACCTATCAAGCAAATCAAATGATCTTAATATTTCCATTTAATGTTTTATTAATCTATTTCAATTGGCTAACAACTATTATCTCCAAATAGAACGCCACCACCTTTTAAAACGACCTTTTCTGTAACTCTTGCCACAGGTATTGCATTGTTTTATATTAACATAAGGATTAATCCAATACCGATAACCTATCGCCAAAGCTATAGTACGATAAGAGTTATTGTAAATGGCTGATAACGAAATATCATGGCGTTTGCCAATATAATAATTATATGTTAAATCAGTACCTAACAGAAATTTAGATTGATAGACTTTCCCATTATTATAAATATTATTTTTTTGGTAATACGGAATACTTTCCCATGTTTTTCTAAACGCATATACACCCGATAAAGAAGTACTAAAAGAATGTTTTCCATAGTGAAAAAACTTCCAACGCAATCCTAAAGCAAAGTGTCCCGCCTGTTTAGCAGCGGCATCAGAATGAAATCCTTGACGAATTTCTAAAGACCAACGTGTCAAATATATAAATTTCTGCAATCTTATTTCATAACCGGGTTCACCTACACAAAAACCATCAGATGTCAATTTATTTTCATACATACGAACATCTTGCTTATTGGCATTAAAATGAAATCCCAAAGTATTTAAATTTAAACTGATAGCAGATTGAGAGAATCCGTTTAAACTTAATATTACAATTAATAATATGCTACAAGTCCACCTTTTCATAAAGAAAAATATCCTGCAAATATATAGCTTTTTTATAAGGAGACAAAAAAGGGAGCTTTGAATAATAAGCGGTACATTCAACTACCAAATTATTTCTGTTAATAAGTTAGTTTTTATATCATCATTAAGTGGTAATAAATATTATAAACAAAAAAATCCTAAAAATTTTTGCTGTTTTCAAAAAAGCATTTACTTTTGCGGTGTACTAATAAAGTAACACACTAATTCAGTGAGCAAATGAGTCGTGTAAATATTAAAAGTAGTTTTTTCTCAAATATCATAGATAAATTGTTTAACAACAGACTTCAAAGGCGTCAAGGCCTTTGGGGTCTTTAAATGGCTTGAAAAAAAATTAACATTATAACTTTAAAACCTTACAACTTTAAAAAACATAAAAAATGCAATTAGAAATTAAAAATTTGACCAAGACTTACAGCAACGGCGTTAAGGCGCTGAACGATGTAAACATAACTATTGGCACCGGAATGTTTGGACTTTTAGGTCCTAATGGTGCAGGAAAATCAACGCTAATGCGAACCATTGCCACCTTGCAAGAGGGCGATTCGGGGAGTATTCTTTTCGATGGCGTGGATATTCAACAAGATAAAATGAGTCTTAGAAATGCTTTGGGCTATTTGCCACAAACTTTTGGGGTATACCCTAAAATGTCGGCAGAAGATTTGCTGATGCACTTTGCCGAACTCAAAGGCATCTCTAACAAGCAAGAGCGTAAAGAAATTGTGGCGGCTGTTTTGGAACAGACCAATTTAACCGAAGCGCGTAAGAAAAATGTAGCCGGTTATTCGGGCGGTATGAAACAGCGTTTTGGTATCGCTCAGTTATTGCTTAACAACCCGAAATTAATTATTGTGGACGAGCCGACAGCCGGATTAGACCCTGCCGAACGCAGTCGATTTTTAAATATTTTGCGAGAAATTGGTACCAATCATATTGTTATTTTTTCCACCCATATTGTGGACGATGTTAAAGAACTTTGTACCGATATGGCGATTATGAACGGAGGTTCTATTTTGACCCACCAAACGCCCAGAGAAGCCATTGAGCAACTAAAAGGCAAAATGTGGACGAAAAAAATTGAGCATTCTCAGTTGAACGAGCATAAAGAGCAATTCGAGATTCTTTCCAGTCGATTTAATGACGATAATAGTATGAATATCAATGTGTATTCGGAAACACAGCCCGATGCTTTGTTTGAACCCAAACAAGCCGATTTGGAAGATGTGTACTTTGTAACCCTTAAAAACGGAAACAATGCGTAAGTTCAACACTCTTTTTAAATTTGAAATTAAGTACTGGCTCAAAAATCCGGCAACTTATATTTATGCTTTCACGCTGTTTGCCATTGCTACTTTGATAATGGCAGGTCGTGCAGGTGTATTCGATAGTAATACCGCAACCGCGGCTTCTGTGCGTTGGGTTAATTCGCCCATTGCATTGTTTGAAACCTTTGGCTTTTTGACATTAGCCTATTTCTTATTGCCCAGCATTGTGGGCGGTTCTGTCAGCAGAGATTTTAACTCGGAAATGCACTCTATTTTGTATTCGTATCCCTTTAAAAAATCGGATTATATCCCTGCTAAATTTATCAGTTCTATTATTGTTTCTTTCGTACTGTTTTTGGTCTTTGGTTTAGGAACAATTATCGGTGCCTATTTACCGGGTGCCAATCCCGATATGCTTGGGGCTTTCCGACCATTGGCATACTTACAACTTTACGGAATGGTGATTCTGCCTAATATTTTATTTATTGGTGCCATTGTGTTTGCAGTAATTACTTTTACTCGAAGCGTAAGAACAGGATTTATTACCGTACTTATTTTATTTTTTGTGCAAAGTATGGCTCAAGTATTAATATCCGATTTAGATACTAAAACACTTTCTTCTTTGATAGATCCTTTTGGCTTTAGTGCCATAGGTAATGCTACCCAATATTGGAATGTGGCTGAGCTAAACAGCAATTTATTACCTATGGGCGGCTTGGTTTTATATAACCGTTTGATTTGGTTAGTGGTATCTGCTCTCATTTTTGCAGGAACTTATTATAAGTTTCAATTTACGCAAAACGCCTTGTCATTCCGTTGGTTTAGGAAGAAAAGTGCGGTCTTTGTAAAGGATAACTTTAACAATCTTAGAGAAATAAAACTCCCCAAAGTAAGCATTGATAATAGTCGTTTATGGAACTGGAAATTGATGTGGAAAATGTCTATTCTCAATTTTAAATATGTGATTAAATCCGTTCCGTTTTGGGTGCTTGTCGGCTTTGGTATTTTATTCTTGGTAGTCGGTTATTACAATACAATGAAGATTTTTGGAACGCTCACTTATCCCGTTACTTGGAAGATGTTGCTGATACCGGGTAGTGCATTCCAATTGTTTATCATTATGATTACCTTTTTGTACTCGGGAATGTTAGTACAAAGGGAGCGTAAAGCCCGAATGTTTGAGTTGGTGGACACCACACGCACCCCTAATTGGGTACAATATTTCTCTAAATACCTAACCCTAATACAAGTGCAAGTAATCTTGCTTTTGGTTGTAATGGTAACTTGCATCACACTTCAGTTTAGCGAGGGATATTACGATGTAGAGCCTTTGCATTATCTGTTTGAACTATTTATACTGAGCTTACCCAAATATTTGGTTTGGGCAGGTCTAGCCTTATTTGTTCAGTCCTTACTGTCTAATTTTTATGTTGGATTCTTTATCCTTTTTATCTTTTATGTGGTTAGCCCATTTATTACAAAATTAGGGATAGAGCAAAGCATTTTTATATTTAACTCAGGAGGTTGGTTTTCTTATTCCGATATGAATGGTTACGGTACCAGTGTTCCGGCTTATCTATTTTACAGATTATACTGGTTGTTGTTATCGGTTGCTTTATTACTTTTAGGATTCCGATTTTGGAGACGAGGCGTTAAGGAAACCATTAAAATTCGATTTAGAAGAACCAAAGAGAATTGGACACGAAGATTAGGCATTGCTTTAGCGGTTAGTCTTATCGGTTTTGTGTCTGTCGGAGGATATATTTATTGGTTCAACAATATCAAAAATGAATATAAATCTTCTAAAGAATACGAATTGAGCCAAGTGGAATGGGAAAAGAAATATTCTAAATATTACAATATTCCGCAACCTCGTATTATTGATGTGAATGTCAATGTAGATTTATTCCCCAAAACACAGGATGTTAAAGTAAGTGGTCGCTATATTGTGAAGAATAAAACACAACAGCCTATTGACTCTATCCATATCAATTATTCATATAAAAATACGCAAGTTGAATTTTCTCGTACCGCTAAAATGGTGAGTAAAGATACGGTTCATCAGTATAATATTTTCCAATTGGAACAGCCTTTATTACCGGGTGATTCTATGGAAGTGAAATTTAGTTTGTCGAATCAAGCCAATCACTTTTTAAGGAAAAAATCACCGGTTTTAGAAAACGGAACTTTTATCAATAATAGCAGATTTCCAACCTTTGGATATTCTCGCTCGGGTGAATTGAGAAACAACACCGTAAGAAAGAAGTATGGTTTGCCTAAGCGCGACCGAATGGCTGACCCTACCGATAGTTTGGCTTTAAGAAACACCTATATCTCGGAATGTGCCGATTGGGTTCAGTTTGAAACCACTGTCAGTACTTCTGCCGACCAGATTGCTATTGCTCCCGGCTATTTACAAGAAAAATGGGAAAAAGACGGACGCGCCTATTTCCATTACAAAATGGATGCGCCTATCTTGAATTTCTACGCTTGGGTATCTGCCAAATATGAGGTGTATAGAGATAAATATAAGGATGTTAATCTGGAAATATACTATCATAAAGGGCACGACTATAACCTAAAAGATATGACAGATGCGATGAAAGCCGCCTTGCAATATTATAGCGAGAATTATTCTCCTTATCAGCATAAGCAGGTAAGAATCATCGAGTTTCCGCGTACCATGGGTACTTTTGCTCAGTCGTTTCCCAACACCATTCCATTTTCCGAAGCCATTGGCTTTATTGCCAAAGAGGATAAGTCTGAAGAAGGGGCTGTAAATTACGCCTATCATGTAACGGCACACGAGTTGGCACATCAATGGTGGGCGCATCAAGTGATTGGAGCAAATGTAAAAGGAGCAACTTTGATGTCGGAAAGTATGTCTGAGTATTCGGCGGTTAAGGTCGTGGAAAAGAAATATCCAAAGTCTAAAATTCGCAAATTTATGAAAGAAGAATTAGACGGTTATTTAAAATCTCGTGGGTATGAAAGTGTAAAAGAGCAACCTTTGATATACAATGAAAATCAGCAGTATATTCATTACAATAAAGGAGCTGTTGCTATGTACGCCATTGCCGATTATATGGGCGAAGATAATTTGAGCAAAGCCTTGCGAGATTATATTTCCCAAGTAGCATTTCAAGAACCACCTTATACCACTTCTTTGGAATTTGTAGAGGTACTTAAAAAACATATGCCCGATTCTTTAGACTATGTCATTACCGATATGTTGGAAACTATCACGCTTTTCGACAATAAAATAGACAGTGCAGTTGTATCTAAAACCGAAGACGGTAAATACAAGGTGGATTGTCGAGTAATTGCCGAGAAATACAGAGTAACAGAACCGGCAGAAGCCAAGCTCAAAGAAGTAGATAATGGTCATGGCTCGTACTCTGTAGAAGTTAAAAGTAGTGCTTTTAAATCTAAGGAGCAAAAGGAATATAT
>PDWI01002935.1_pt1 | contig 24984 bp, 16 predicted proteins | sample 1430891 | NCBI WGS metagenome assembly PDWI01 (sample SAMN01162508, study PRJNA174530) | Oral metagenome, whole genome shotgun sequencing project. | biome: Marine environment; feature: Marine mammal; material: Swab sample of the gingival sulcus; isolation source: swab sample of gingival sulcus...
AATTCTAAGGGGCGAAGAGGACTTTAGACCGATTAAGTTTTATGATGTAGGAGCGTTAGTCTGGTTTGCCCGCATCATAGAATGGGAGTTCCCCAATTTTTCAGTAGAGAACTGTATTGATAATTTATACAAAGCCCAAGAAATTTTAGAGGAAAAAGGATGCGTAGAGGGGAAAATCCATAGGATATTACTTGTTTGTAGGAAAAATGAGTAAAAGGATTTGCTTGTTAATAGCTTTGCTAAAAAAATAGGTAATCCATATAATGAAATAATATTTACTTTCGTTCTTAAATATGATAACATTTAAGAACGAAAGTAAGGTGATTTTTATGAAGCAAGAAGATATTTTATTTAAAGAATTAGAAAAAAATAATGGCATTATAAGCAGTAAAGAAGCTGTGTCTCTTGGTGTACGTAAAAATATATTTAGTGAACTTATAAAAAAAGAAAAACTTATTAAAATAGCAAATGGGCTGTATGCTCTTCCAAATGAAGAAATAGACGAATATATGTATTTTATGCATAGAATTCCACAAGGTATTTTTTCACACGATACTGCACTTTATCTAAATGGTCTTAGCACTAGAATGCCCCTTGTATATACTATGACTGTTAAATCTGGTTATAATGTTTCTCGCATTAAAGAACGAGGACAATCTATCAACTTTAAATATATTTCCGAAGAACTGATTGGACTTGGTAAAATTCAACTCAAAAATCCCTATGGAAGAAAAGTTTATGTATATAATAAGGAACGCAGTATTTTAGATATTATTAGAGATAAAAATAATATTGATACTCAAATTTTCAACGAATCTCTCAATTTATATTTTAAAAGTTCAGAAAAAAATATACTTCGTTTATCAGAATATGCTTTAAAAATGAATATGGAGAAAGCATTGAGAACGTATACGGAGGTTTTACTATGAAAACGTCTGAACAAATAAAGGAATAATTCAGAAATATAGCTACAACATAGTCAAGAAATTTTTATGATTTGACAATTCAAGATAAAAAATATTAATTTTATACTAATATGATTATGCTTATTTATTATGATATATTAGATATAGTATTTGAAAGATTGATGTGAACGTATTGTAAATTATTAAGTGTAATGGAAAAATAGTAGCATTTGAAATAGTGAAGATATGTGCACCCATTGAAAAAGCTTTAATTTCTTTACGAGAACTCCGTGGAATACTACTTGTATGTAAGATTTGAATGCTTTGATTATATTTACTTGTGCATTCCTTTATAATATATTACATTCAAATTTAAATAGCTTACGTTTTAATATCTTGGAGGGAATTGATGACTATCGAAGACATTTTTGAATATAACAAACCATATAATGAAAGAATTATTAAAAGTCTAATTGAAAAAATTAAGAATAAAAATATAGTTCCCTATATTGGGGCGGGAATGTCTATGATATTTGATGAAGTTTATCCTTCATGGAATGGCTTTTTAGAAGATTCATTTAATGAATTTTTTCCAGATGGAGATAAAAGTGAATTTGATAAAGGCTCTTACGAAGATAAAGCTGATTTTTTACAGAAAGAAATTGGGCATATATCATTTTTTGAACATTTACAAGATACGTTTGGTTCACATCATTTAGATGGTAAAGATATTAATGATTTTTCCGACAAGGCTGTCTTTTTTCTCCCTGAAATTTTTGATACGGGTTTATTAATTACTACTAATTATGATAAAGTCCTAGAAAAAGTTTACGGGCTTAAGGGAAAAATATTATCAATAAAAGAGTCTCACAAACAGGAATCGCTAAATAACGCTATTCGTAATGATGGTTCAGATGAAGTGTTACTATATAAAATACATGGCGACGTGTCAATGCCCAGAACATCAATAGTATTAACAAAAGAACAGTATGATGATGCTTATAAGGGTAAATTAACTGAGGTTTTGAAGAAAATATATGCTAGTAAAGTTATATTATTTTTATCTTGTAGTCTTGATGGCGATAGACCTATTGAAATAATGAAAGAAGTAATGGAAGAAGGTATGAGTAATTATGCTATAATTTCATGTGAAAAAGATAATAAGACAGAACGGAGAAAACAGTTAGAACAAGTGTATTCAACGCAGTCTATTATATATCCGGAAGGACAGCATGAATGTTTAAAAATTATTCTTGAATATATCGCTGAAAAAATTAATACTGATAAAACAGAAACAAAGATAATTAATAGTAGACAATTAATAAATAATATTCCTCAAGCTAAAAGTACTTTTTTAGGTAGGGAAAAAGAAATAAAAGAAATTTCTGAACAACTAACAAAAAGAAATGTTTTATTTTTATGTGGTGTAGGGGGTATTGGTAAAAGTGAACTTGTCAAAGAGTATATCACTTCTAATAAGGCTAATTATAAGAATATTAATTTCACTACTTATGATGGTTCGATAAAAAGCACCTTATTAAATGGAGTGAAATTTTTAAATAACGAGTTTAATAGTAATAATATTGATGAGAATTATGAAAAGTGGAAAAACCTGATAAGTAGTTTAAATTTGAAAGAAACATTGATAGTTATTGATAATGTGGATGATATGGAAAATGATACAGATTTCAATGAGGCAATAAAATTCTTGTCTAGTAAAGGCATTTATCTTATTATAACAACTCGAATTAAGGGGTATAGTGGTTATAATAAGATTGAAGTAAAACCCATAGGTCAGGAACAATTACTTAATTTCTTTATAAATACAGCGAATATTGAATCAGAAGAATTAAGCACTGAAAATATATCATACATTATTAATATTATAGAATTATTTGAAGGGCATACAATGGCTGTAGAATTAGCCGCCTTACAATATGCAAACAGCTATAAAAATATATCAGAATATTATAAAAGTTTAAATGAGGGTATCGTTAATGCTGAAACAAAAGTAATGTACTGTAAAGATGATGTTAATCAAGAATATGAAACTGCACACTATTTTTTGGATGCTTTATTTGATTTGTCTAAATTAACAGAAGAAGATATTGAACTACTCAAGATATTAGCCTTAGTACCAGTAACAGGTATTGATATAGTTGATTTTTTAGATGCACTTAAACTAAATAAGGATAATATAAATTTAGTTAATAAATTAAGTCATTTAGGTTGGGTTCAAAAAGAAGAAAAAAGAGTTCATTTACATGCTCTTATAAGCGACATTGTTTTAACGAGATATAAACCTTCTATTACTGAGGAAAATCTAAATAGTTATATACAATTCATCTTAGATGGATTAGAAAATAATAAAGCAAACTATAATGACGTTAGCAAATTTTTAGAGTATTTATCTGCTTTTGCAAATAAAATATCAAGAATAAAACATACAGAAAATAGTAATATATACTTAGATGTTACATCAATTTTGTTAGAGTATTGCTTTTATGACTTGGCACTAAAAATATCTCAGGAGGGTTTAGAAAAATATATAGAAAAATTTGGTACAATTGATTCATATGTAGCAAAAAGTTATAACTACTTAGGTATTATATATCAGTCAAAAGGAGAGTTGGATGAAGCATTAGAGAATTATAGCAAATCATTACAAGTTGGAAAATGTTTGTATGCAGAAAATCATCCAGATATGGCAAGAAATTATAATAATATAGGTGGAATATATCAATCAAAAGGAGAAATACATAAAGCTATACATTTTTTTGGGAAATCACTAGAAATAGAAAAAAAATTATGCGGAAATGATGATTCTTGTTTAGTAGCTATTTACAATAATATAGGTCATATGTTTCAATCAGAAGGAAAGTTGGATGAAGCATTAGATAATTATAACAAATCACTACAAATTGAGGAATCTTTGAATGTAGTAAATCATTCATATATTGCAGGAAATTATAATAATATAGGTGGGATATATCAATTAAAAGGTGATTTAGATAAGGCATTAGAATACTATGAAAAATCAATACATATTAACAATAAATTTTATGGTGAAAGTAATAGACTTATGGCAATAACTTATATTAATGTAGGTGATCTATATCGCACAAAATACAAATTAGATAGGTCAGAAAATTATTATATAAAGGCACTTAAAATCTTAAAAGATATATATGGTGAGAACCATCCACATGTAGGAGTTTGTTACACTAATATTGCCTCAGTATATTATTTAACAAAACAGTTCAACGAGTCCTTAAAGCACTACGAAAAATCACGAGCAATATACCAAGCTTTAAAGGGTGATTATAGCAAAAGAATTGAAGAGATTAATGATAATATTAAGAGATTAAAAATTGAAATAGGTGGTTCAAAACAAAACGTTAAAGTCAAAAAAATTGGTAGAAATGAGAAGTGTTTTTGTGGTTCAGGGAAAAAGTATAAAAGGTGTTGTGGTAAAAAATAAGTATTTTTGTAGTTCCATCAATGCAAACGTGGTGGCGGAGAGTTTCTCTTAAGTCTAAGTCACCCTTATAAGAAAACGAGTGCTACTGAAAATTATATCTCACATGTTATACTTTGTACGGGCACTTGGCATTGATTTTGAACAAAGCGAAAGAAATCATAGAGGGGAAAGATTATAGGATATTGCATATTTGATATCTTTAGAATAAATAAGTATAGAAACAGCTTGTCGAGAACTATGGCAAGTTTAATAGGAGAGTTGTGGAGTTAATTATGGACTTAAGTAAATATATTGGAGAAACTACTACATGCGATAAAAAATTAAAACTAGAAGAAAAGAAACCAAAAAGTTGGCTTAAATCTGTTAGTGCATTTGCTAATACAAAGGGTGGAGTATTAATATTTGGTGTTTCTGATGATGGCGTTCTTGTAGGACTTGATAATTACCAGAAAGATTCAGAAATTATTAGTGAAATCATTAAAACTAGACTTGACCCTGTTCCAAATATAGAGTTAACAATCTTTTCAGAAGATAATAAGAATTTTATAGTCGTTCATATCGAAAGCGGAATGGAAACGCCTTACTATGTGATAGAGGGCGGTAGCAGGACAGCGTATACTAGGATAGGAAATGAAAGTGTACCAGCTACAAGTTCAAATCTTAAAAATTTGATTCTAAAGGGAATGAAACAAAGTTATGATACGCTTATTACTAATATCCCAAAAAGAGATGCATCTTTTACTAGACTAATGGCAGAGTACCGCTCTCGAACTGGAAAAACATTTGAGGATAAAGATTTATATTCTTTTGGACTTGTAAATAAAGATGATATTTTAACTAATGCAGGAGCTTTGTTTGCTGATGAGCATTTAATATATCAATCAAGAGTGTTTTGTACTAGATGGAATGGACTTGATAAAGCTAGTGGACTAATGGAAGCACTTGATGATAGAGAATTTGAAGGTGGGTTACTCTATCTTTTAGATAGTGCTATAAATTTTGTAAAATCTAATACTAAGAAAATGTGGCGAAAAGGGGCAAGGTATAGGGTAGAATATCCTGAGTATCCAGAAAGAAGCGTAACGGAGGCTATCGTTAACGCTTTAATTCATAGAGAATATACTTTAATGGGATCAGAGGTTCATATAGATATTTATGATGATAGACTAGAAATCTATTCTCCAGGTGGTATGTTTGATGGAACCGTGGTTCAAGAGCAAAATTTGTATGATATTTCATCAACGAGGAGAAATCCTGTTATATCAGATTTATTTAGCAGAATGAATCTAATGGAAAGGCGAGGCAGTGGATTAAGAAAAATTATAGAAGCCTATCAAAAGGAGGAAAATTATGCTGATGAACTAAAACCTAAGTTTATTTCAACTCATTCTAATTTTCGTGTTGTTATGCCAAATTTAAATTATAAAATGATCTTAGATAAGGTTCAAAATGAAGATCAAAATAAAGGTGAACAAAACAAGCAAAATAAAGACTTTAATGCTATTTATGAAGATGAAAAAGAAGTTCAAAATAAAGGTGAAAAGATTAATATTTCAAGTAGGCAAGAACTCATTATTTTACTTTTAAAAGATAAACCTCAAATAACTATTCTTGAAGTTTCTAAAAAGTTAAAACTTTCTAAAAGTACAATAGAAAGAGAGTTAAATTATTTAAAGAAACACAATTTAATTGAATATGAGGGCAGTTCTAAAAAAGGCTGTTGGAAAGTATTGTACTGAAGATCGAAATCCATAGGATATTACTTGTTTGTAGGAAATAAATGGAATAAAATATATTTATAAGGTATAATATTTTTAGAAATGGTAAATAACATAAATAATCGGCGATTAATTAAGGAAGGGAACCGATGGATTTAAGTAAATATATTAAAGAAAACGCACGTTGTGAAAAAATACTAAAGATTGAAGATAGAAAATATAATCATTGGTTAAAAGCAGTGAGCGCCTTTGCGAATACAGATGGTGGAACTTTGCTTTTTGGCGTTTATTGTGATGAGGTTTTAGTTGGTCTTGAAAACTGCAAAGAAGATTCAGAAATAATTGCTGAGATGATAAGAACTAAAATTGAACCTAGAGTAAATATACAGTTAGATACTATTACAGAGGATAATAAAGATTTTATACTAGTTCATATAGAAAGTGGAAAAAAGACTCCTTATTACTTGAAAGATGGTAAATTTAAAACTGCCTATTTGAGAATAAATGGCAAGAATATACCAGCTACAAGGTTTAAATTGGAAGAATTATATTTAAAAGGAATGAATATAAGCTTTGATACTATTAACTCAAAAGCTCATAGAAGATATTTCTCTTTTACGGACCTATCGGGACATTATCGCAAGAGAACTGGGGAAAAACTTAAGGATAAAGACTTGTACTCTTTTGGACTTATAAATCACGTTAACGAATTGAGCAATGCAGGTGTTTTATTTGCAAATGAATATGAAATTGAGCACTATAAAATTATATGTACTAGTTGGAAAGGAATTGATAAGCAAAGTGAAAATACAAGAAAACATTTTGAAAGAGAGTATGGTGGAGGGTTAACTGCACTCCTAGATAATGCTATAGACTTTATAAAGGTACATGCAAAAAGGACATTTAGAAAAGGAGCTAAGAATACTGAATATCCTGAAGTGGCAGTAACAGAGGCTTTAGTTAATGCTCTAGTTCATAGAGACTATCGTATAACAGATGATTTTATTCGCATTGATCTTTATCATGATAGAATGGAAATATATTCTCCAGGTGCTATGCCTAGTGAAGAGCTAGTCCAAGATCTAGATCCATACGATATCCCATCGTTTAGAAGAAATTTAATCATATCTGATGTATTTGGCAGAATGAATTTAATGGAAAGGCGAGGCAATGGATTAAGAAAAATTATAGAAGCTTATCAAAAGGACGAAAGGTATGCGGATGAATTAAAGCCAGTATTTGAGTCTACAGATTCTAGTTTTTTAGTTAAGTTATATAATTTTAATTATAAAAAGTCTAAAGGAAATGACAGGAAAAAAATGTCATAAAAGAATAACCTACAAATAAAGCTTTATTTTATATATGCTCACGCCTATATTTCATAGGGGGTGAGTTTTTTTATAAAGAGAACAAAACATAAAAATGATAACTATTCTCTTATATTGTTGACGATGAAAAGTATTATCATTATAATGTAATCGGCGATTACTAAATAGGGTGGAGTAGATATTATATGAAGTATTTAAGTGGTATTGAAACGAGGAATACGATACTAAAGGTATCGGAGAAACTCTTTTTTAAAGACGGGTTTAAGAACACAAGTATTAGGAAAATTGCGAGTAAGGCGAATGTAAGTTCTGGCGCACTATACAAACATTTTTCAAGTAAGGAAGATATTTTAGACTCTATTGTTTCTCCTCATGTAGAGGAGTGGTGGAAACGCTGCGATGAACTGCTGGAGCAGTTTGAAAAAGACGTATTAAAAGCAAAAACGATGGAGGATGTAAGCAAACTAATAGCCAGAGATGAAGCGAAGTGGATTTATTCTTATATGAAGGCTAATCCTACTGTTTGGAAGTTTATATTTTTTAATAGTGCAGGCACGAAGTATGAATGTTTTTTTGATGAATTTGTGAGATATGACACTGATATGACACTGAAGGTGTTGCATAAAATTGACCCTGAAAAGAACTATCTTAAAATAATCTCGGATACTGAAATATACTTTATGACAAAGGGTTTTTACAGTATGGGTTTGAGTGTATTTGATGATCGATTTGATGAATCTAAAATCTTGAATTTTTTTAGTATTTTGGAAAGCATGTATAAACCGTTTTGGGAAAAGATTTTTTCTATAAACTTTTAAGGTATTAAAGGGAGGAAAGGATGGCAAGAAAAGATAATAAAAAAGATGAGTATCTATTAGTAAAAGAAGATTTGTCCAGCTTTGACTATGAAGTTCCTGAAGACATCTTATTGAGGATTCAAAAGAAGCTTCAATTAGAGAAAGATACAGAGCAGTTGACGATGGGAACTCTCACTAAAGAACTCTTAGCTGTAGCGCCCGAAAAAAAGGGGAAGCTATTGCTTTCTGTGATTTTAGCGATGATTGGTGAAGTGTTTAGCTTTGCTTCGTACTTTTTTGGCGCTTATGTGGCTGTGTGGATATACCAGTACTATCAGATGGGGGCGGGTGATGTCAGTAAGCTAGTACAATATGGTTTACTAGCGTTTGGGGCAATTCTGATTCACTTAGTCCTAACAGGGATTAGCACCAATTTATCGCACCAGACAGCATTTGAGATATTATCCAAGCTTAGAATCAAACTGTTTGAAAAGCTAGGAAAAGTTCCGCTAGGGTACATGATAGAAAATCCAGTAGGCAAAATAAAGGTCACTATACTGGAAAAGGTGCAGGAATTGGAAGATTGGGTAGCTCACGTTTTACCTGAGCTCACCAGTAAAGGGCTTCATCCCATATTTGCTATTATTATACTTTTTGTCATCGATTGGAGGATTGGCTTGTCGCTCCTCGCGCCAGCTCCGATTATGATACTAGGCTTGGCGATGATGATGAATAAAAGCAAGGCGAGGGGATTAGTCTGGGCTTGCGGTTATGAAAATGTCGCAGATAGAGGCGCGGAGTACGTGAAAGGAATCCCCGTAATAAAGGCATTTTCCCAAGAAGAGTCCTCTTATAAACACTTTTCAAATGCCGTTAATTTCTACTTTGAGTCTACTATGGATTGGTGGCGAGTGAACTGGCTTAGTTCCGCGGTGATATATGCAGCAGCAGCTTCCCCCTTACTTGCCACGCTACCTGTATCTTTTAAACTATATAGCAGCGGTGAAATAAGTATTTCTTCTTTGATATTAACGCTTGTCATCGCGTTAGAAATATTACCTCAGCTTATTGCTCTTATGAATAGTATGGAAGTGTTTATGACAGCGGCTAATTCTTGGCTGATTATTTCGGACTTATTAAATGAAAAAGAGCAAGAGCGACCTGAGAGTAGCAGCAGAGTAGACATGGATGAGTCAAAGGGGATTTCTTTTGAACACGTAAGGTTTTCATATGCTAGCGGTGTAGAAGTACTCAAAGATGTGAGTTTTAACATTGGTAAAAACGAGGTGACTGCCTTTGTCGGTTCGAGTGGCAGTGGTAAAAGTACGATAGCCAAGTTAATCTCATCTTATTGGGATGTTGATAGCGGAACGATCAGCATAGGTGGCGTAAACATTAAAGATATCTCTTTTCAGCAATTGATGGAGGAGATATCCTATGTATCTCAGGATAACTACTTATTTGATACTTCCGTAAAGGATAATATAAGGCTAGGGAAGCCGGATGCTACAGAGGAAGAAATAATACATTCTGCTAAGATGGCTAATTGCCATGAATTCATCATGAATTTGCCGAACGGATATGAAACGACTGTGGGTGATGCTGGGGGACAACTTTCAGGTGGAGAAAGACAGCGAATTACGATAGCAAGAGCGATGATTAAACCAGCGAATATCATTGTTCTCGATGAGGCAACTGCGTATACGGATCCTGAAAATGAAGCCCTAATACAAGAAGCTATCGGGAAACTTATTAAAGGGAAGAGTTTAATCGTGGTGGCGCACAGACTTCACACGATAAGAGATGCTCATAAGATAATAGTGGTAGAAGATGGTAAGGTCATTGGGGAAGGTAGGCATGATGAACTGTTAAATACCTGCGAAACCTACGCCAGACTAAATAGACAATACGAAGAGGAGGTATAGATATGCTGGATTTTATTAGACGATCTTTAAAATTATCTGGGAAGCATAGAAAACAGATGAATAGTGGTCTATTCTTCTTGTTCGTAAAAGAGTTTGTGCTTCTGATTTCCTTTGTGGCTATTTATCTCGGTTTTTCTTGGTTGGACGATTTGACCAGCAAGAAGATTTGGACTCTCTTTTTCATCTTATTTGCTGCCTTAGTATTCAGTTTTATCGCTAACTGGTTCCAAAGTAAGAATATATCGGGGGTTTTCTTTATGATATTCAGAGACTATAGGCTGAATGTAGGAGAAAAGCTCAAAAAAGCACCGATGGGATACTTTAGCGAGCAAAGTCTTTCTAAGATATTAGCTTGTTTTACAAACATTATCAAGTCACTTGAAGATTTTTCTCAGATGACGATTATGTATACCATAGCGGGCATGAGTATTTCCTTTTTTATTCTCTTAGGGATGTTTGGGCTTAATATCAAAATGGGAATACTGGCTCTAGTATTAGTTATTATTTCTTGGATATTTGTCAAACTGATGTTTAATAAGATGAAGGATACGATAAATCAGGAGCATATGGCAACTGCTGAATTAAGTGATGCCCTTGTGGATGGAATCAGAGGTATTTCTGTATTAAGGAGCTTTCCTAACATTGGGGATGCTAAGGTAAAAGAGATTCACAGTGCAGTATATGAATCGGCAGAAAATCTTAGAGATAGTCAAAAGCGTGGAGAGTTAGTATTCACGATATATTCGAAAATATATGGGACTTTTTTAAGTATCAGCAGTTTGTTCATGACCTTTTATGCCGCTATTTTATATGTAAATGGTGAAATTCCTTTAGCTAAGGCGCTCACCCTTTGTGTGGCATCATTTATGTTATTTAATGGGCTAAGACAACTTGAAAATGCAGCGGTTTTACTGGTGAAAACACCTGCTCAAATGGATTATTTGGAAGAGGTTTTAAATGTTCCTACAATAAGTGATGGTGAGTGTAAAGCGTTTGACAACTTTGATATATCGTATGAGAATGTCAAATTTTCATATGGGGATCAATATGTTATCGATGATGTTTCTTTCACGATAAAGGAAGGTGAGCGAGTCGCTATAGTAGGTCCTAGCGGAAGTGGAAAGACCACTATCGTAAACTTACTTGCCAGATTTTATGATGTAAATGAAGGGACTATAAAAATAGGTGGCAGAAATATAAAAGATTATCAAGTGGATGCCCTCTTAAAGAGTTTATCTTTAGTTTTCCAAGATGTCTATTTGTTTAATGACAGCATTAAAAATAATATAAGATTTGCAAAACCCGAAGCGAGTGATGAGGAGATAAACATGGCTGCAAAAAAAGCGATGTGCCATGACTTCATAATGAAGATGCCAGATGATTATGATAGCTTGGTCGGAGAAGGTGGAAGCACTTTATCTGGCGGAGAAAAGCAAAGAGTGTCTATAGCCAGAGCCTTGCTTAAAGACGCGCCTATTATCCTGCTTGATGAAGCGACTAGCTCGGTGGACCCAGAAAATGAGTATGAAATATTAAAGGCTATAGGGGAACTGACAAAGGGAAGAACCGTGATATCTATAGCGCATAGGCTGTCGACTGTAAAAAATGCGGATAAGATACTGGTATTAGAAAATGGTAGATTGGTTCAAGTGGGAACACATGATGACTTGATTCAAGTAGATGGGGTTTATAAAGTCTTTATCCAAGCCAGAGAAAAAGCCAGCAAGTGGGAGATCAATAATTAAATACAAATTATTATCATTCTTACCTATTTGGATTAAAAAAAGGTCTGATAGGTCCTATAAGTGCCATTTGTTGTTTGTTATACTTTTTGGTAATGGCTTTTTATCTATAGTCTAATAGAGAATTTAATATCGAATGAGGAGGAAATATTATGCAAAAAAACACGGGAAAATTAAAAGTAAAGGATATCGTTACAGTGGCAATAATGCTCGCATTATTTTTTACGATTTCTGCCCTTGTAGGTATGGGAACAGTTACCATGCCTATCGTCTATTTATATGTTTCGCCTGGTATAGAAATGTTCATTGGCGCCATTTTTTTTCTAGTAGTGGCTAACAGAATTAATAAGCACGGTTTACTTTTTATTTGGGCTACAATTTATGGACTTATTACAGCATTAGTTGGATATCTTTTTATGTTACCGTACTTTATAGGATTAGGTATTGTCTGTGAACTTGCTATGTTTGGAAGGGATTCATATAGAAAACCTATCAGAAACATGATTGGATGGGGCATTTATGGGGCTGGTATGTTTCTTGGAATAGGGATTCCATTTTGGGTGGCTTGGGAAAGCTTTAAAAAGCAAGCATTAGAGAGTGGCTTTGCCGAATCCACATTAAATATGCAATATGACTTGGTTAATTCTCCACTCTTATTATTAATTGGAACTTCTATAACCGTCTTATCATCTGTTTTAGGTGTTTTATTTGCACAAAAGCTTCTTAAAAAACACTTTAAGAAGGCTGGAATAGTAGATTAGTATCATGAAAGAACAACAAAGTAGAATTCAAAATATAAGCGGCATCACATGTCTTTTCTTAACGTTCATTTCTTGTGTGCTAACTTTTTCTACAAAGAGTTACTATATTCATGCGCTCTTTGTAGTTTGGCTTAGCGTTCTTTTAGCGTACTTCGGTCTATTCAAACAGAGCATCCTATATTTACTGCTTTATGCTTTTACCACGTTTTGGATTTTAGAGATGGTGCCAAAAGGATTTATGTTTATTTCTCCCATGCTATTAGGTATGATATATAAGTTTATTCTTCCTATAATGGCGGGATATTTGACCTTTAAGATCCCTTCTGGAAAGATAATCGCTGTGTTTCAGAAAAGTTCTTTACCACAGAGCATGGTCTTAATACTAATTGTTATTGTGAGGTTTATTCCTACGATCTCAGGAGAATTTAGAGCCATTAGGGAAGCCATGAAAGTGAGAGGATTTACTGGACGTTTAAGCAGAATATTTCTCCACCCTTTAAAAACGATGGAATATGCAGTCGTTCCGCTTATTTTTCGCTCTATTAAAGTGGGAGACGAACTGGCGGCGGCTTCTATTGTACGGGGCATTGAAAACCCGAATAAGAAGCATAGCTATTATGGAACACGTTTAAATGCGCTAGATGCTATCATTATATTGTTTAGCACAAGCTTAGTGCTATTATCGTTTTGGGTATAGGGAGAAATAGGTGATGAATAATAGAATAATAATAGACAATATAGATTTCTCTTATCAAGGAAAAAATAAGCAATTAAAAAATATAAATATAAATATTTCAGGTGGGAAATGTTATGTAATAGTTGGAAGCTCAGGTAGCGGAAAATCAACATTAACGAGGTTGATAAATGGATTAATCCCTACTTTTTTTGAAGGCGAATTAACGGGTGATATTTTTATAGGTGATAAGAATATAAAGGACTTAAGTTCTTGGGAAATAGGCGAACTAGTCGGGAACGTATTCCAAGATCCTAGGAGTCAATTTTTTGCGAATGAAGTGGCAGGAGAAATTGCTTTTGGCTGCGAGAATTTAGGCTTAGCTCATGATGAAATTGTTGATAGAGTCCATACGTCAGCTGAAAAAATGGATATAATGCATTTATTAAATGGAAGTATTTATACTCTATCCTATGGTATTAGGCAGAGGGTTGCTATATGCTCTGCAAGAGCGATGGAACCCGATATCTATGTTTTTGATGAACCATCTGCAAATCTTGACTTAGAAGCCACCTACCAATTTGCGGAACTTATTAAAGATTTAAAAGAGGAAGGCAAGACAATTGTAATAGTAGAACACAGGCTCTTCTATTTAAAGGGCATTGCAGATAATTATATTTTTATGAAGGATGGAGAAATAGTTCATAACTACCTGTCTACAGAACTTGAAGAATATAGCTCAAAGAAACTAAATGATATGGGGCTTAGGTCCTTATGCTTTGAGGACATCATTATAGAAAGGCGGGATAGTGAATGTCAGAAAACCCTAAGTAAATTTGGCGTGAAAAATATTTCTAAACGTTATGGGAAAAAAATATTGTTAGAAGATATTTCTTTTAAGTTTGATAAAGATGAAATTATAGCGATCACTGGACTGAACGCAGTGGGTAAGAGTACTTTAGGGAAAATATGTGCAGGACTTCAAAAAGAATCGAAAGGGGAGATATTATTAAATGGTAGCCCACTTTATAAAAAGAAGCGATTAGGAAAGATATGGTACATTCCCCAAGATTTAGACTCTCAATTATTTGGTGAGGATTTACTTGATGAGTTGGTCACAGGCTTGAAAAATAAAGAAGAATATATAGAAAAAGCAGAAGAGTTGTTAAAAAGATTGGGTTTATTTGAGCTCAAAGATAGACACCCTTCCACCCTATCTGGAGGACAGAAACAAAGACTAGTTTTAGGTGTTGCTATGATGCGTAATGTTTCAGTTGTCATACTAGATGAACCAACATCTGGTCTTGATTATAAAAGTATGGAGCAGGTAGCAAACCTAATCCAAGAGCAGAGAAATATGGGAATAAAATTTCTAATTATTTCACATGATATAGAATTTATTGCGAAGACATGCGAGAGGGTGATAACACTTGAAAATGCAAGAATTAAGCAAGACTATTACTTGACAGAAATCAATCGCTTACTTAGGTCTATGAGATATCCTCTTTAAGGGGATTTTTTTTTAAATGGTTGACCCTGAAGTTACTTCAGGGTATATACTTATTACAAGGAGGACATATGAAAAAGTATTATACTATTGGGCAAGTTGCTAAATATTTAAATATTTCAGTTGAAGCGATTCGTTTCTACGAAAAAAAGGGGATAATCCCTGAATTTATAAGAGATAAAAACAATTATAGGCTGATTGACCATACTCATCTTTTATTTTTAAAAGGAGTGGTTCAACTGAAAGAAGCTGGATTTTCCTTAAAAGAAATTAAAACGATGAATTCTGACGTATTCTCTTTAGAACCTGAAAAACAGTATGACATTTTATATACAGGAATTGGTAGGATTCAAGAACAGATAGATAATTTGGAAAAGACGAAGGAAAAGTTAAGTAATGATATTTCAGAATTAAAAACTTTTTATTCATTCGTAGACAAAGGTTGTTTTATAGAGAAAATAGATAAGAGAATTAAAATCATAGACTTAAATCATTTGACGATGGATCACCTGCTTTCGGATGATGATATGTTTTTTTCTATAGAAGGGGAAGATTCTTTAGCTTCTCATTATCTTCTAAAGGCATTTTTATATAAAACAGAATCGGATATTGAAAAAGTGATTGTAGATATGATGGCTTATATTAAAAAGAATAACTTATCTTATAAAGGGCCAATACTATTAAAAGTTAAGTCTGCGGCTTCCTATTATACAGGTGATGCTTTAGCAGCTTTTATATACATTGGTTTGGAGGAAAAAAGTGGATATAAGAATAGGGTTTGAGGAAGCATTATGATTAGAAAGGGTTTGAATAAACGGAATAAAAAACTGCTTCTTATCATTCTTTTATTTATTACATTGCCAATCTTTTTTACACTATATCGCTTAGAAGATATGAGGATAAGGGCAGCAGAAGAAAAAGAGATTGAATTTTCTTCTGGCTTATCCGCTTCGCTTTATTTACCTGATACGGATGCACCTTATAAAGTGATTATTTTTATTCATGGCGATGGACCAGCTGATAGGACGCTAGATGGTGGATATAACTTTATTATCAATCGTTTTTTAGATGCGGGTTATGCTTGCTTTTCTTATGATAAGGCAGGTGTCTCAAAGTCAAAGGGAAATTGGTTGAATCAAACGATGAAGGATAGAGCCAAAGAAATAGAGGAAGCCATCCCAATAATTAAAGAGACAGTAGAAGTAGAATCGATTGGAACTTTGGCGTTTTCACAGGGTGCTTGGGTAACATCTGAACTGGCGCTGATGGAGGTTCCCTTAGATTTTCACATCGTAATTGGCGGGGCAATCGACTGGATGGAGCAGCATATGTACTTTGAAAAAGAATACGCTAAGTCACAAGCTTTCAATGAAAAGGAAACGACAGCATATCTGGATTATGTTAAAAAAGTTGACTCATATATTATGGCAAATGATTATGAGTCATATCTAGACTATGTACAAGCGTATGATTATGAATCGCCGATGACAGAGGAGCGTTTTCATTTTGTATATTTGAACTATGCTTCAAATGCCAAAGAGGGTATTCCAATGATAAAAGCGCCCTTTTTGGGCGTTTTTGGGGATTCAGATACAAATGTTGATGTTTTTAATTCTATGGCAGTTTACGAGAGTATCTTTGAGAGTAAGGGAAAGTCAGATTATGAGCTTCATTTGATTAAAGATGCAAACCATGAACTTCTGAGTGCTAAATACAGTCAAAAAGAGTCAATTGCTTTCTATGCCTTTCTGTACGGGGATGGCATCTTTGCTGAGGGGGCTTTGGATCTCATGATTGACTGGCTTAATAGAACGCTCCATTAAGAAGAACTAAAGATAGAAAGAATAATGATAAGTATAAGAGTTATAGGGAGAGAAAATGAAATTAAATATATTTGGAAAGATAACAAAACTAGCTTTGAATAGACGAAAGATTATCTATTTTCTTATTGTCATACTAACCCTATTCAGCATCAGAACATATGGAACGATGACAAAGTCTATTTTACCAGAAGTGAAATTACCCTATGTTTCTGTAGAGACGTACTTAGTGGGCGCTAGTGCATCAGAAATGGAAGAGCTTGTTACGGTTCCAATGGAAAATGTCATTAAGGGCGTAAAAGACATTAAGAAAGTGACATCGACTTCTGGTAGTGGATATTCCCTACTTGTCATCCAATTTAAAGAGGGGATTGACGCTGATATAAAGGTTCAGCAAATTCAAACAAAGCTTAACAACATCAGGACACAAGTTCCTAAAAATATCGAGACGCCAATAGTAGAAGAGTATGATATTTCTAAGTTTCCAATTATAGCAGTGGAAATAGATGCCAATATGGCGTACGCTCAGCTAGAGGATGTGATAGAGGATCTCAATGGGCGTCTTAAATCGATCAACAATGTCAAGAGTGTTGAGGTGAAAGGCTTAAATAAACCCACTGTTAGAATTATTCCCAAGTTTGAAAAAATGAATAGATTTGGCATAGGATATGAAGTGATTTCAGAAAGTATTAAAGAACAACAGTTTAATATTCCCTTAGGAAGTCGTGAATTAAGTGGGATGAACTATTACTTTGAATCGGATAACCGATTAAAAGATATTCAAAGCATTAAAGATATCCCTCTTAACTTAGGTAGGAAACAGTCTATTAGACTTAGTGATATCGCTGATGTGGAATATGGGAGTAAGGAAAAAAATCTAGGTAGCTATAGAATAGAAGATGGGAAACGCAAAGCGATTATCAGTCTATTTATATATAAAAAACCAAAGGGTGATACAGTAGCTATTGCCAAGGAAGTGAAGAAAGTTGTGGCTGATTATAATGAGAACCTAGTGAATAAAGATAAATATGGGATTCGAACCAGTATGGATGCCTCGGAATACATTCAATCCAATATTAATGATGTATTTAATAATGCATTGGGCGGTCTCTTATCAGTTATTGCGGTTCTTTTTCTCTTTATCAATCTAAGGGAGTCCATTTTAGCATCTTTAGTTATTCCCGTTACGATGATTGTCGTTTTTCTGATGTTTGAATCCTTTAAACTGACGTTAAATGTTATGAGCATTATGGGGCTTATCATAGCGCTCGGGATGTTGGTGGATAACGCGATCGTTGTGGTGGAGATGATTGACGAGCATAAAAAGCATCATCAATCGATGAGTTTGGCTGAAATTATTATCAAGTCTACCAACCGTGTAGCCACTGCTATTTTTTCTTCCACGCTTACGACAGTTGGTGCATTTATCCCTTTAGCCTTTCTTACGGGGGCAGAGGGGGCATTGATTAGAACAATTCCTATAGCGACTGCTTTGGCTATGGCTGTTTCTTTTATAGTATCGATTACTATTACCCCTGTATTTGCCTATGTGTTTATTCGAAAGGTGGATAAAACCCCTTCATTTTTTATAGCCATTATTAATAGCCTTTTCATCAGCATTTTGGGGGCGTATGCCTTCTCTGACCAATGGAAATTGACGAGTATCTCTTTTCTTGCGGCTTTGGTATTCTTTATCGCCTCTCTTATGAAGTATTATTTTATCTTAGGGAAAAAGAAAGAAAAAAAAGAGGGGCTTTATAAAAAGGCTATCAGTAGCATAATAAACTCAATGTATTATCAATTTCTACTTGTCCTTTTAATGACTATTTTACTTGTCTATTCTACAAATCTTTTATTATCGGGGCATATACCCATGGAGGCGATGCCTAAAGTAGACAGTAAATATCTGACGGGGAAAGTATCTCTCGTAAAGGGCTCTAGGGAAGAAGAGAGCATGAATGTGTTTCATAAGATGAATAAGTATCTATCTACTAGGAAAGACATCCAAGAATATAGTGTGGATATAGGATTAGACAGTATTTCTTTTGCCATCAAATTAAACGATAAAAAGGAGAGAAACCTACATTCAGAAGAGATAATTACAGAGTTAATTTCCTATGTTTCCACCCTACCTGATGTAAAAGGAAATTTTGTGGTAGAGGGGGAAGAAGCGAATTCTGCTCCAATCTCTATTACTGTTTATAATGAAGACAGCGAGCAACTTTTTAAAGATGCCAGCATCATTCAGCGGCTTTTAGAACAGACAACAGGAACGGTTTCACCTAGGGTTGACTTCGACTATGGGGCACCTATATTTACCATTGGAGTAGATAGAGATTTGGCTAGTCAAATGGATGTGCTTCCTTCCACGATTCTAGGTAGAATAAGGGCGATTATTGCTGATGAGAAAATCATGAATATCACCTTAGATGGGATTAAAACAGATGTCTATCTAGAGAAGAAGAATATTTTTAACTCTGTAGAAGAAATGGGGCAGATAGAGGTCTTTAACAGGCAGGGAATACCTGTATTATTAAAAAAGCTTGTGACATATGATGAGGAGAGAAAGGTAAATGAAATTAAGCATGAAAACTATAAAAAGATGATAAAGGTAAAGTCAAATTTGGCGGATGGTTTCACGGTGAATTCAGTATTAAAAGAATTGGAAGAAGAGTTAAATGCTTCTAAAGTACTTTCTCCTTCTACCACTTACTCATTAGGTGGAGACTATAAAGCGATGGAAGAATCCTATTCGGATTTAAGTAAAAAGTTTATGATAGCCATACTGATTGTGTATCTTATTTTATTAATCCAATTTAATGGATTTTTACAGCCTATCGTAATTATTATTTCGGTTCCTTTCTCCATTATAGGTGTTGCTATAGGCTATTATATCAGCGGGCTAACCTTTTCGACCTTATCGTTTTTGGGGATAGTATCACTAGTCGGGATTGCTGTTAACGACGCTATCGTCCTCATCGATTACATGAATACCTTGAGGAGAGAAGAAAATTACAATAAAGTAGAGTCTATTATTCAGGCTTGTCTAGCTAGATTTAAACCTATCATTGCCACCTCATTGACCACGATGGCAGGAGTAGCCCCCTTAGCTTTATATAGTGAGGACTACGGACAGATGGCGTATGCTTTAATATTTGGTCTCTTTGGTTCTACCATATTAACTCTATTTGTAGTGCCTGTGGTATTAAATATATTTGAGAAGATCTTGGAAAAAATGAATCTTAGAAAAGGAGAAGAAGATGAAATACTTGACTAGGTTAAAAAAAATATCTTGGGTGAAGGTAATACTAGGCGTTATCGTAGCTGTTATTTTAGTCTTTGTTTTGGATTTTCTTAATCAAGAGCCCTCCAAACCAGAGAAAACAGAAGAAGATAAATTACAAAGTGTTCTCGTTAAGCAAGTTAGTCAAGAGGATCTAGTCTTATATATAAAGTACTTTGGGTATATAGAAGACTCGATCGCCTATGTAGGTGCAGACAGGGTACAAGGGAGAATAAAAGATTTATATGTTTCAAAAGGTCAAGAAGTCAGTAAAGGCACTATCCTCTTTACGCTGGATGTATCAAGTGATTTGGCTAGTGCGGATTTACAATTAAAAGAATTAGAGAATGCGGAGGGAACATTAGATTTAGAGATAAGTCATTTGAGTGCAGAAGTAAATAAGCTAAGGTCTTTACACAATGAAGGTCTGTTTCCTTATAATGAATTGGAGCAGGCAGAAAACCAGCTTAAAAAGATGGAGACTCAGCGTAAACAGCTGAATGAACAGCATGATTTAGTGAATAAGACCATATCTGTGAGTGTGAATCAGGCAAATGTATTATCGCCTATTGACGGCAAGATAGAGGAAATAAGTATAGTTCCGGGCACTTATATTGGTCAGCAGGATGTGATTAAAATAAGAAAGAAGAAACTCCCAACCTGCCTTATTATGGTTGATGAATCAGATATTGACCACTTTGTTTTAAATGAAAAGGTGAGTGCTAGCATCGGTGATACTGTTTATGAGGGAAGTATAAAATCAATCAAGAGTAAAGATGAAAATAGTCTATTATTTCCTGTGGAAATAGAAATCAACACCACTGATGAACTCTTAGGAGGTAGGACTGTAAAGGTGATGCTTGAAACCTATAAGAAACAAGAGGCTATTATGATTCCACGCTTGTCTCTTATCTCCTTTGCTGATGAGACCTATGTCTATGTCTTGAATAAGGATAAAACGGTCAGTAAAAAGAATGTAAGCATAGGTAAAAGTCACGGTCAGATGGTAGAAATCACAGATGGCCTTAAAAGCGATGATAGTGTCTTAGTGGAAGGTCAATTCAGTGTTTCTGAGGGGCAGAGAGTGAAATTGATAGAACAGTAGAACTCTTTCTAGTTTCGCTTAGCATTAACCTTAGGTTATCGGTACAAATGATTTTTCCTTTAGTAGAAAAATATTAATTTTATACCAATATCATTGTGCTTATGTATTATGGTATACTACATATAGTATTTGAAAGTATGAGGTGAATGTATTGGAAATAATTAAACGTAACGGAGAAGTAGTAGAATTTGATATATCGAAGATAAGAGCTGCCATTGAAAAGGCATTTATTTCTGTTGGGAGAATGGAGAGTTCGAAGGAATTAGATGAACTTTCTAACAGTGTGGTAGATACCATTTTAACAAAATTCCCAAGTAATTATGTGGTAAATGTGGAGGAAGTTCAGGACTTGGTGGAGCTTACTTTAATAGACCATAAATATCACGATGTCGTTAGAAGTTATATTCTCTATAGGGCTAAGAGAAGTTTAAATAGAAAAGTAGTTCAGCAGTTTGAGGAACACATTCAAGATGAAAAAATTATAGATATTATAAGGGGGATTCAGGATAAATATGACAGGTCGGTGTATGATATAGACCATATGTATTTAAAATTTGTTTCCTTTATGAAAAAGGGGATGACAGATTACGATTATTTGGATATTTTGATAAGAATATCCTCGGAACTCACATCCAAGGAAGCGCCTAAGTGGGAGTTTATTGCTGCTATATTCTTAAGGTATAAGTTGGAACTCGACATAGAAGATCAGATGCTTAAGTATGGGGTAGTGGACTTTAAGTCTAAGGTAAAGGAACTCGAGCATCAAGGCTATTATGGCACTTATATCAGAGAGCATTATACAGATAGTGAATTGGATGAACTAGAAGCGTATATGGATGATGAGAGGGATAAGCTCTTAACGTACAGCTCTTTGGACTTAATTATTAAGAGGTACATTATTAGAGATGCTCATGGACATCCATTGGAAACGCCACAGGAGATGTTTATGGGGATAGCGATGCACTTAGCTATTCCAGAGGGCGATAAAAAAGTGGAGCTAGCGAAGAAGATTTATGATGCGACATCTACCTTAAAACTCACTATGGCGACCCCAACGATGACGAATGCTAGGAGAGCCTTCCACCAGCTTTCTTCTTGTTTTGTGGATACTGTTCCAGATTCTTTGGATGGTATTTATCGATCGATTGATAACTTTGCCAAGGTATCTAAGCACGGCGGTGGCATGGGATTATACTTTGGTAAGGTCAGGGCAAATGGTTCTGAAATAAGAGGATATAAGGGAGCAGCAGGTGGAGTCATCAGATGGATAAAGCTTGTCAATGACACCGCTGTGGCTGTAGACCAGTTGGGGGTTAGACAGGGTGCTGTTTCTGTTTACTTAGATGTTTGGCATAAGGACATCCCAGAATTTTTACAATTAAAGACAAATAACGGCGATGACAGAATGAAGGCGCATGATATTTTCCCTGCTATTTGCTATCCGAATTTATTCTGGAAGCTTGCCAAAGAGGACATCGATGCGACATGGTATATGATGTGCCCACATGAGATAAAGACGGTAAAAGGCTACTCACTCGAAGATTTTTATGGCAAAGAGTGGGAAGAGAAGTATTATGACTGTGTGAATGACCCACACATAGAGAAAAGAACGATCAGTGTAAAAGACTTAGTGAGATTAATCATAAAGTCTGCCACAGAAACGGGTACGCCTTTTGTCTTTAATAGAGATGCTGTTAATGAAATGAACCCTAATTCTCATAAGGGGATGATATACTCATCGAACCTCTGTACTGAAATCCTACAAAATATGAGCGGGATAGAGAAAATTAGCACAGAGATAGAAGATGAAAATGGGGATACGATCATAGTTGATAAGCTTAAGGCTGGAGATTTTGTAGTTTGTAATTTAGCGTCTCTAGTATTGGGTAATATTAATTTAGATAAGGAAAATGAGCTAGAAGAAATTGTAGCTGTAGCGGTGAGAACACTGGATAATGTGGTAGACTTAAACTACTATCCGCTTCCCTATGCTAAAATTACAAACGCTCAGTACAGAGCAATAGGTCTTGGGACAAGCGGTTATCACCACGCCCTAGTTAAAAAGGGTATGAGATGGAACGATGAGGAACACTTTACCTTTGCGGATGAAGTCTATGAGAGAATAAATTATGCAGCTATTGAGGCGAGCTGTGAATTAGCTATTGAAAAGGGAAAATATAAACACTTTGAAGGTAGTGATTGGGAAACTGGGCAGTATTTTGAAAAGAGAGCTTACACAGGGGATAAGTGGGATAGCTTGAGAGAAAAAGTAGCTAAAAACGGTATGAGAAATGCCTATCTGATGGCTGTTGCTCCGACTGGTTCGACTTCTATTATAGCTGGTACGACGGCTTCTATAGACCCCGTGATGAAAAAGTATTTCTTAGAGGAGAAGAAGGGGATTATTACACCTAGGGTTGCACCTGGTTTGAATCCATTTACTTTCTGGCTCTATGATAATGCCCATGACATAGACCAAAGTTTACTTATCTCTGCAGCAGCTGTGAGACAGAGACATATAGACCAAGGACAGTCAGTAAACTTGTATATAACCACAGATTTTACGATGAGAAGGATATTGAATTTGTATATTGATGCTTGTGAAAAGGGCATAAAGACGATTTACTATGTGAGGAGCAAGTCTTTAGAAGTAGAAGATTGTGAGAGTTGTTCCGCTTAAACTACGCTTGGCATTTGGGCGTAATATACATTTACTATTTCACGAGATGACATAAAGTACTATGAAAGGAGATACTATGTCACAATTAAATAAGAAGGCGCTATTCAATGAACTAGGTGATATTGATTTATCAAAGAGGAAGTTGATTAACGGGAACACGACGAACTTGAACGACTTTAATAATATTAAGTATGCTTGGACATCTGAATGGTACAGACAGGCGATGAATAATTTCTGGATACCTGAGGAGATTAATTTAAATCAAGATGTGAAGGATTACAAGTTATTGAGTGAAGCGGAGAGGAATGCCTATGATAAGACGCTTTCTTTTCTAATATTTTTAGATAGTATACAGACTGCTAATTTGCCAAACTTAGGGAATTATATCACAGCGAACGAGGTAAATTTATGCTTGACCATTCAAGCTTTCCAAGAAGCAGTTCACTCTCAGAGTTATGGTTATATGCTGGATAGCATTTGTTCCCCTGAGGAGAGGACGAAAATATTGTACCAATGGAGGGATGATCCTCTCTTGCTTCAACGAAATAAGTTTATCGGAGACTTGTATAACGAGTTCTATGAGAATCAAACGGACTTTTTACTCGTGAAGACTGCCGTGGCGAACTATATACTAGAGGGAATATATTTTTATTCTGGTTTTATGTTCTTCTATAATTTGGGAAGAAACAATAAGATGCCAGGTTCTGTTCAAGAAATCAGGTATATAAACAGGGATGAGAATACCCACCTATGGTTATTCCGATCTATTATTCATGAACTGAAGAAGGAAGAACCACATCTATTCACTGAGGAGAATAATGAGATTTTCAGACAGATGATTAAGCAGGGCTGTGAGGAAGAGATTAAGTGGGGACATCATGTTTTAGGTGATGAAATCCCTGGTTTAACCATGACTATGGTTTCAGACTACATTAAATATTTGGGGAACTTGAGGTCAAATGGCATTGGTTTAGGTAGTATATACGAGGGGCATGACTCAGAACCCGCTTCGATGACTTGGGTGGATGAGTACGCTGACCCAAATCAGATAAAGACCGACTTCTTTGAGGGAAAACCCTCTGCCTATGCTAAGAGCACCGTGATAGAGGACGATTTATAGGAGTAGAGATTGATCCAAGTTAATCTAAAATAATTCAAATAAAAAACGGTTTAGGAATTTAATCTTAAACCGTTTTTTACTATGTTTTTTAGGGGATTAATCCCTTATATTTTATCACTAATTATACTCAAAGTACAAT
>PDWI01002936.1_pt1 | contig 24971 bp, 27 predicted proteins | sample 1430891 | NCBI WGS metagenome assembly PDWI01 (sample SAMN01162508, study PRJNA174530) | Oral metagenome, whole genome shotgun sequencing project. | biome: Marine environment; feature: Marine mammal; material: Swab sample of the gingival sulcus; isolation source: swab sample of gingival sulcus...
CATGCGAAAGATAACCGAAAAATAAAAAGAAAACCAATAAAAAAATAAAGGTTTCTTTAGAAACTGCCTTTTTTATGCGCCTTGAACGTTCCATATACTCTCCACCAAAAATCTAAAAAACTCGCCTTACTTATATTATCGTTTTTTCAGAGGATATACAAGGAATTTTTGTTTATTTTAGTATGCCGCCGTTGTTATAAAGCCTTGAACTATATATAAACAACACGTCGGCGTTATTGAAATTTAGTAGTTTATCAGCAGTTTTTCTACTTATGTAGCGGATATCTACCAAGCTTATTTTTTTGTAGTTTTCTACTAATAGCGGTGCCAAGCTACTGCCGAAGCTATCGCGAAAAATAATCAATTCTCGATTGGTTTTCGCATTTTCATTTTCAATGTATATAATTGGTTGAGCGCCACCTAAGAAAAAGTCGTAGGGGTCGATATTAGAAAAATTGGCGACGTCGTAAACTTTTATCTCTTTGTTTTCTTCAATACTGCTAACGCTGACAGAATCAAAGCTAGAGCTATTGATATAGTCCATATTTTCGGCTGGTACACTGAGGGCAAGCTGCCCATAATAGGCGCCATAAAAATTTTTTAGGCTTTCTATTTGTGGGTTTTGCAGTGGCTGATATTGGCCGTTTATAACAGTACATATTTTTTGGGCGACTTTTTCTATTTTTGCGGCAGACCAGTGCGGGTCTGTTCGGTAATAGTCGTTTAAAGTCATTAGGCTGGCAATATCAATGTATCTTGCTGCACTTATTTTAGCTTTTAAAATACTTAGCAACGCATTGCAATTTAAGCCGGGGTAATCTTTAACAAAACAGGTTTTGTCTGGTATTAGTGCGTAGTAAAAGTTATTTGCCTCGGGGTGATTTTCAATAATAGCGTTAATCTTTTTAGCAGCTAAATCAACTTGTTTTTCGTTCAATCTATCATCTATTTTAAAGATGTTGTCTGCAATATAAAAGATGCCGTCATTGTCTTTTTCTCGAAGTAGCTTGAAATTTGTAAAAGCTTTAATACTGCGTAGGTCATCTCTAAACGGGAACTGGTCGAGCAAGTATTTTTCGTAGTTTGGAAAATACCTTTTATCTAATACTTTTTGTACGCTAAAAGTAGGTGCTTTATTTAGCTTACGCCGTTCTGACTTTGAAATGTCGCCATCACTTTTAAAGATAACTACAAACATAAAAATAATCAGTATAGCAGAAATCATTATAGAGAGTGATAATTTTTTGAATTTTTCCATGATTAAAACCTAAAATATAAAAATGGATTAAAGCTGCCATCAACAATATACGCTGTCGAAATAATCAGTAATACTGCCATTACGACAGGCTCAAGTATTGCCGTTAGCAGTCTGCCGTAGTTACTTGTTGCCAATTTTCGGCAGGCTATCTTAAACACTGGTGTTGCCAGAATAGACGCTAAAATAAATACTAACGCATAACTGCTAATGTAATAGTTCGCTTCAAACGAATAAAAAGTCATACCATTTAGCGCAAATAGACCGGCAAAATTGCTGATAATTTCAGCGATTGATTCACTGTCGAAAATGACAAAGCTAAAAACAACAATGACAATTAAGTAAATATGTTGCAAGAAATTTGGCATTTTTTTTAGCCATTTGCCAGTGACAAACTTTTCTAATGACAGTAGAATGCCAAAATAAAGCCCCCACAGCACAAAGTTAAAGGCAGCGCCATGCCATAAACCAGTAACTGACCAAACAATCACTATGTTTAAAGCCTGCCTAAAGGGGCCCTTTTTATTGCCGCCCAACGGAATATAAAGGTAGTCTCTAAACCAGCGGCTTAGCGTCATATGCCAGCGTCGCCAAAAGTCTGTGATGCTTTTTGCAATATAGGGGTAGTTGAAGTTTTCGGGGAATGTAAAACCCAGCACTTTACCCAAGCCAATTGCCATATTTGAATAAGCGGCAAAGTCAAAGTATATTTGTAGTGAAAAGGCAATGGCATAAGCCCAAAAGAAAACGGTCGATTTATCATTGCTCGCTTTAAATATGTTGACAAATTCACCCAGGCTGTTGGCGATTAAAACCTTTTCAGCTAACCCGATAACAAAGCGTTTGGTGCCCGTATAATAGGCATCAAGATTTGTTTTTCTATCGATTAATTCACTTTCTATGTCGGCGTATCTAACAATTGGGCCGGCAATTAATTGTGGGAACAGGCAGACAAAAGTGGCAAAGGTCAGCAAGTTTTTTTCTGCCTTTACTTTGCCTCTGTAAACATCTATGCTGTAACTCATGGTTTGAAACGTGAAAAAACTGATACCAATTGGCAGCGGAATATGCGCCAATGGTATTGTTAAGCCAAAGGCAATATTTACTAAGCTGATAAAAAGGTCTAAGTATTTAAAGAAAAACAGCATAGCAAGGTTGATCAATATCGAAGAAGTCAGCGCCCATCTAGCCCTTTTAGTGCCGCGGCGACGTGCTATATAAGTGCTATGTAGGTAGTCTGACAATGACGAAAACAAGAGCAATAGCACATATACGGGCTCACCAAAAAAATAGAAAGCTACACTCAAAATCAGCAGCGTATAGTTTCTATATTTTCGAGGCGTTATAAAATAAACCAAAAAAGCAATTGGTAAAAATATGTATAAAAAGCTAATGCTGGAAAAAAGCATAATTGCACCTTGTTTTAATTCTATTTCATGCTTTTAAACTGGTCTACAATTGTGTCTGCGATATCTTCAAAAGACATGACAAGCAATATCAGGTTGCCATTGCTGACAACTTCTGTTTTTTCAGCAGCTACACAAATCCATTTTTGGGGGTCGGCGTTTTTTTCTATTTCACTGCGAATTTTTTCAACGTCGCTACCTTCAGGCAGTTTTAAAAGTACGACAGAGTGCGCCACTGATGACATCATCGCCTCGCTCGCAAGTGCTTCCGAACCCTCTATGTAATCTATAAACAAATAGTTGGGATAAGTATCAGCCGTTACTTCAAAGTTTTCAGTCATCGGCATATCGCTGATATTGGCAATCAGCTTATTGGCGATGGCATCTAAAGGCATATCGCTTAACTTGCCGTCGTCAGTCGCTTGTTCAGAACTGCTAGTGCTATTAGTGGTTTCTTCAGCGGCCGTGTTTTCAGTAGTTGCCGCAGTTGTTGCTGTGGTTTCACTAGTGGCGTCAGTAGTTGTAGTGGTTGTCTTCTGTACAGCTGTCGTTTCTTGTTTTTGCTCGCTACCGCAGGCTGAAAACAAGAGGCTGAAAACTAAAATTGTTATAATAAATTGTGTTTTTTTCATTTGTTACTCCTCGCATGTCTAATTAGTAAGGCGCGTTTTTTAGCTGCGCTAACCATTATACAGCATTATGGCATTAAAGGCACTATTTTTATTAAATAAATAATGCTATTGTCGCCCATCGAATATCGACATATAATCATTATATCGATATTCGATAGTTTTTTTGTTGTTTTTCAATTATTTTTTAAAAAAGCATTATTAAAGTAATACAGTTGAATAAGCCCGTAGTGATGTTAAACCTAGCTTGTCCGTGTCGAGTGCGAATAAGCTGGGTTAAATTTTTTTATTTTAAAGTGAAATAGCACTTAACTATTTGCAAATACTTGACGATACTAATAGATATTATGCTAATTTTATAAAGCTAGTTGTCTTATTTATGTGAAAAAAAGGGGAAGAAAGTTGAGTATTAAAAAGTTAGTTAGAATCTCGGGCGCAATTAATACGGCTGTCGCCATTTTACTAGTTGTAAGTGTAGTTTTATTTAGCAAAACAGTTGAAGCGGAAAGGGTTGCAGTAAAGCGAATGATTGATTACACTGCACTCAGCGGACAAATAACAGATGCTTCTGATTATCTTACTGATTTGGCTAGAAGTTATGTACAATTTGGCGAAAAAAAAATATCTTGATTTGTACTGGCAAGAAGTTAACGAAACGAAAACAAGAGACAATGTCATTGCAAAACTGAAAGAAATGAACACCGAGCAAGCAGCCTTAGATTATTTACAAAAAGCAGTTGACGCTTCAGCGACTTTAGTTAAAACTGAAGAAGATGCATTTATGGCGGTTAAACTTAATGATTATCAAAAGGCGCGCGAATTAATGTTTGGCGATAACTATGAAGATGAAAAGGCCAAAATAGCTGCGCTTACCGATGAATTTAATAAAGTAGTCAACGACAGGTCGCAAGTTGAAGTAGCTACAGTACGCAAAAAGTGTAATACTTATGAAATGCTCTCATACATAGCAATGATATTAATTGCAATTTCTGTTACATCCACATCTATTCTCATTGGCAAAGCAATGAGAAAGTTAAGAAAAATCAATCGAAGTTTTGATGAACTGGCAACAGCTGATGGCGATTTAACTGCGCGATTAGCGTTTACCTCTAAAGATGAGGTTGGCGATATAGCCAGAAGCTTCAACCTGTTTATTGAAAAAGTTCAACAAATAGTACAGGCAATTTCGGCATCAAGCGTCGTTGTCAGAGAGCAATCTGTGGCATTTAATGTCAGCTCAAACGACGTATCGGCCCTATCTGAAGATATCGCACACGCTGTTGACGATATTGCGAACGGGGCGACTGAGCTTGCCATACAGGTAGAAAATGGGGTGTCAGCACTTAATTTGCTATCAAATGATTTAGATGCCGAAAACGATCTTATTATGGGCGTAAAAGATAATTCTGATGATGTTGAGCAGCTCATTGACCATGGTATGGAAAATATAAATAAACTTGTTGACAGTGTTAAGCAAAATGTTAGTGTAGCTAGTGAAGTATCAAAAATAATAGCTGAGACAAATAGCAGCACCGAGCAGATTTCAAGTGCTAGTGATATGATAAAATCAATTGCCTATCAGACAAATTTATTGGCGCTTAATGCAGCAATAGAAGCAGCGCGTGCAGGAGAAGCGGGTAAAGGCTTTGCTGTAGTAGCAGAAGAAATTAGAAAGCTAGCTGAGAATTCTAGTTCTTTTGCTGAAGAAATATCAAATACGATAGATGCGCTTGTTGATAAAACTTCTCAAGCGGTTACTGCAATGTCTGAAGCTGAAAGCATTATTAAACAACAAGAAGTTGAAATGAAAAACACCAATGAAAAATTCACTGGTATTGCAAAAGCAAATAAATCGGTTATTGAGATGGTCGTTGAACTTCAAGCGATGAGTAAGGCAATTGCCAAAGAAAAAAATAGAATTATATCGACAATGGAAACCCTATCGGCAATTTCTGAGGAAACGGCCGCTGCAACTGAAGAAATTTCGGCGTCAGTTTCACAACAAGTGCGTTCTATTAAAGAAGTTGCAGATGGCAGTAAGTCGTTAGACCGCAATGTCGACATTATTCAGTCTAATCTCAATAGATTTCAATATTAGTCTGTAACTGAAAATAATTAAACATAAAAAATGCTTTTAAAAATGATTAAAAGCATTTTTTATGTTTAAAAACGGTCATGATTTTAGATATAGAGCTTGATACTATTAAGCATCTATCAATACTTGACGATACTATATATGATTTGTAAAATTCTAAATTATTGATTTACTGTGAGTAGGATATGGAACAAGTTAAGAAAATTTATAAAAAGGTAGACATTGCCAATAACTTCATATATGTTTTGTTTGTAGCAGGGCTACTTTTGGCGTTTACTTTGCTTGTTACAACATATCTAAATAGTAAAGATCAAAGAGACTATATTTATGTGCCGCAAATTGCCGACCCAGTGGCTATTAGTAATGTCATATTGAAAAGTTCAGACGGCACTGTTGAAAAAGTGAAATTACCGGTAAAAAAAGATGCTGATTATACGTATGCTTACAATTTTGTGGTAGAAGAAAATAGCCTTGGTATGCAACAGTATGTAAATGTTAACGTAAACTACACGTCTTTTATTATTCGACATAAGGACGAAATCATCTATCAAAAATTGGTTCCTAAAGATGCAATTTTGCCTAGTATGGCGTCGTCGTCTTCTGTTATTGAAATTCCCAATAGATTAATCGGCAAACAGCTCGAAATCGAGTTTATTTCTAATTTATCAAACACTCGTCCTCTAATAGTGCCACAAATATTAGTTGGTACTAAAAGTACAATTAGGAAACACCACTTCTATAAAGATATATACAATATGCTAGCGGCGGCAGCGCTGTTTATTACGGCGATATTTATAGCGATAATCGGCGCCTTTTTCGCCAAGATAGGGCAGACCGCCAGAAACTTATTTATTGCGGTAATATTTGCCATTATTATATCTTCACACCTTATATTTAGGTCGTGGCTCGTGCTTTACTATTTGAATAACGCCGTACTGGCTTATTATATAAAATACACTTGTTTTTTGTTAGTGCCACTACCGATATTTCTATTGTTTTTGAATGTATTTTATGAAAACGACTACTACGACTGGCGGGCGCGTTCGTTTGAATACTTTGTAGCTGCTTTATTTGTCAATTTTATTGCACAATGGACACTAACTTTGTTAGGCGTTAGTGAATTTGTTTTGATGCAGAAAATCACTGCTTTTTTGCATTTTTCTGCTAGCATTTATATCCCCATTGCCGTTGCAACCATTAAGAAGAACCGCATAAAAAACAAGAGATTTTTAATTACCTCGATAATGCCTTTGGCCATTGTATTAGTCATTACTATTTTGGTTTATTATCAAACATTTGAGGTGCCGCTGGTACCCCTAATAATTATGGCGGTTGTCTTTTTTATATTGGTTCAATTTATTTTGGCTTTGAAAAAATATGTATTTGAATATAGTTTAGCTATCGAGAACGACTTTTATAGTCAGTTGGCATATTTTGATAGTCTGACACATTTATCGAATAGACACGATTTTGAAAAAGACGTTCAACGCATTATTGCCAAAGAAATCAGCTTTATGAACTTATACCTGATTATGTTGGATATGAATAACTTAAAAGAAATAAATGACAATTACGGGCATAAAATGGGCGATGCGTATTTAAAAATGGCGTCTCAATACTTTATTCAATTAGAAAAAAAATACAACAAATTAAAAGTATTTCGCTATGGTGGCGACGAATTTATTATGCTTGCCTATGATAAAAAAGAAAGTGAAATACAAAAAATCATTGATGATATCAATGACTTAGCAAATAAGGAAACCAATCTAAACTGCGATTGTAAAATAGATTTTGCCCTAGGTTATGCTGTTTGTAACAATCAAAATTCGTTTGAGGTTGTTGCCATTAAAGCGGAAGCAGACAAGCGCATGTACGAATCTAAAATGCGAAAAAAGGGGGGAAGCGCTAATGTTAGATAAACATAAAAGACGTGAACTATTTATTATTATCTCACTTTTTCTCACTTTTTTGATATTTGTATTAATGTTTGTCAGTTTAGGCGTTTTTGTTGATATTAGGGCAACTGATTTGAAGACGTCTAAAAAAACAGCTGACTTGACGTTTATTAGAGACGATGTTTTACTTAAGTGCTCAGACGGCAAAGAAATGCGCGTTAATCTGCCCAAAAAGTTTGATTCTGACTATACATATTCTTATAATTTTGTGCCTAAATTAGTGGCACCTAATAAAAAGTTATTTATGTATGTAAAGAGCTCATATAACGTATTTACGCTCTCTCATAAAGATGAAGTTATTTATCAGAGAGAAGTTTTTGATACAAAATTTCTCAAGAGCGGTGGCGACTACATTAGGATAGTTTTAATACCAGATAAATATATTGGCAAAGAACTGACGATTAAGTTTAGTTCGTTAAAAAAATCGCAATATGGCATATTGGTGCCCTTTGTCATACTGGGTACGCACAGCGAGCTCATTTATTACAATTATCTAAAAGATATTGATGTGTTAATCATTTCAGCATTTTTACTGGTGTTTAGTATTGAATCATTTATTATGCTAGTGGCTTTGAAATTTTATAGAAAATTGCATAACAGTTCGTTTTTGGGGCCGCTTTATGCTTTAGTTTTGGGTTTTTATATTATTGTGCGCTCGCCGACGCTTCATTTTGCTATACCGAGAGGGTCATTTATCTATGTTTTAGATTATTTGTTATTTTTAATTTTACCGCTTTCGATTGCCATGTTTATGGTTAGCGTTGCCCGACACCGCGGTGGCAAAAAAACAATTAATAAGATTATTGAACTTGTTATTTCGCTATTTATACTCAATTTAATTGTACAGAGCGGGCTGACATTGTTTGGCTACAGCGAATTTATGGATATGCAAAAAATATCGCAATTTGCAGCGGTATCGGTTGCTTTAATCAGTGTAATTGTTCCGTTTACAGTTGAAGAATTCGAATTTAAGAAAATTCTCTCTACTTCAATTGCCTTATTGATGATCGTGCTCGTTGTTTTGCTGGGTGTTTATCTCAGCACCTATCGCATTAGGTATTTGACAATACTGGGCATTGTCGGTGGGCTGTTTATATTATTTCAGTCCTTGGTGCTGATGAAAATGTATGCCAATACCTATGCAATTAGCTATAAGGCGAAGCTACATAAGGGGTTGGCCTTTACCGATAACTTAACGCATTTATCAAATAGAAATGCCTTTGAAAACGAAATTAAAGATATTGATGAACGCGGTCAAAAAATGCTGCTCATGATTATAGATATCAATAATCTTAAAGAAATAAATGACAAATTTGGCCATAACGCGGGCGATTTCACTATAAAAAGTGCGGCTGATTTATTGATGAAAATGAATAATCATTTTGATAAACTGACACCGTATCGCATCGGTGGTGATGAATTCGTTGTAATAGGTCTAGATGTTGACAGTGTTTATGCCGAAAAAGCGGTTAGCTATTTAAACAAAGAAGTGGAACAGTTTAGGAAAAAAAGACAAGAAATACCGTTTAATTTTGCTGTGGGCTATGCGATAACTGAACTTGATCAATCATTTAATATCGATAAGTTCATGGAAGAAGTCGACAAAAAAATGTACGAAGACAAAAAGATGAAAAAGCGAAACTTTTACAGAGCCGGAGAAGTTCAACTCTTTAATAGTATTACTTGATGTCAATATCTATCTTTTTCTTTAGAATAGGGCTTGACAGAATAATTGAAGTATTGGTTTTGGCAAATTGCTTAATTTTGTCAATAATCACTTCTAAAGCGGTAATGTTGGCGACCAGCACTTTGACTGTCAAACTGTCACCACCAGTAATATGATGACATTCGATAATTGAACTTTCGTCGCTGGCAAAAGTTAGAAAGTTGTTGTATTTTTCAGGCGGCATATTGAGATTGATAAATGCGCTGATATTTTTGCCAAGTTTTTCGTAATTAAGTGTCGCAGAGTAACCGGTAATAATGCCGGTTTCTTCCATTTTTTTGACACGTTCTGAAACAGCCGGTGCGGTTAAGCCAACTTTAAGGCCTAAATCTTTCATAGAAATGCGGCCGTTAGACTGCATAATGTCTAGTATTTTATAATCGATTTTATCCATAAAAACACCTTAAATGTGTGCTACCAAGTGCCATTGTTTGCGCCAAGCCACCCTAAAACACCTGCCAAAAATAAAAATGCAATACCCGTTACAATGCGGTATCCAGTTGGGCCTAATAAATTATGCAGCCATCTGCCGCGCGATCCACTTGGACTAGTTGCCCAACCAAAGCCAAGAAAGCTGCCAACTGAAAAGATAACCATAAGACCCGCCAAGCCGAAAAAAACATAATTGGGATTTTCAGCGACAAAATTTGATATTTGTTCCATTTTTTCTCCATTCATAATACATGTTTTTATAAAACCCATTAACAGTATAATTTAAAAAGTGTTATTTGACAAGACTTATACGCCTGATGAAATAGGCGTCACGACCGGACGTAGGTTTTTTGGCTGTTGCTGTGAATATTCTAAGTTTTATGTTACAATTTAAGATGAGGAGAAGAAAATGCAAAGCGATAAAATTATCAAATATCTAAACTGGCTAATTATTTTTAGCGCAATAGTTGCAATTATCGTATTATTGTTTGGCAGAAATTATTTTAGGGCAAACGATTTAAATATGGTTCCGGTTGCGTTAATCATTGTTTACACTGCATTAAATGGCGTTAAGCTTGTTGTCTCGGGTAAGCAAAAAATGGGCTACCCGCTTATTTTCTTTTCAATTGTAGTGGCCGTTATGGCCGTTGTGTTAAAAATGGCGGCACTTTAGTTTTCTACATTCTGCTTGCCATGCTGTTTAATAAGGCGGGCAACTAAGGTTAAATCATCACCCACCACAAAGGCATCGCCGCATTTGACAACTGGCAAGGCAATAATTTTATTGGCTTTTAACCAAAGATTGTACGATAATTCTTCGTCGGTTTCAAATTCGAGGTCGACGTACTCAAATTCTACATTATTTTGCTTCAAGTAATCTAAAACGCGTTGCGTTTCAAGCGAATAAGCTTTACCGATAACAATGACCATTTAACTTCCTCCTCGTCCTTATTATACTTTATAGCATGCGTCCAATTCAATTATTTTTTTGTGTTAAAAAGCTTGCGGAATGGCCGTTAACATGCTATACTCTTTAGTTGTACCTAGTAGGTACTGCTCTCTGCTTTAGCGAGGGGCTAAGGCCAAAACACGACCATAGGGAGGTGTAAAATGAGAAAATACGAAACCATATTCGTGCTGAAACCCGATTTGGAAGAAGATGCTAAAAATGCAGCAATCGAAAAGTTCACAGGTATCATCAACAGCGATGGCGAAGTGACGAATATTGATGAATGGGGCAAACGCAAGTTGGCTTATGAAATCGAGAAAATTCGCGAAGGTTATTACGTATTGGTTGATTTTGTAGCGAACGCCGATTTGCCAGCCGAGCTGGAAAGAAATTACAAAATTTCTGATGACGTCTTGCGCTATATCGTCGTTAACAAAGACAATCTGTAGAAGGGAGATACCATGAATCACGTTGTGCTAATTGGTAGGCTTACCAGAGACCCAGAACTGCGCTATATTAGTTCGGGCACAGCCGTATCTCAGTTCACTTTAGCCGTTGACAAGCAATTGTCAAGAGATAAGAAGCAACAATTTGAACAACAGGGCAAGCCGACTGCCGACTTTATTCGCATTGTCGTGTGGGGTAAACAGGCTGAAAATTGTGCCAACTATCTGGTAAAGGGTAGATTGGTCGCCGTGCAGGGCTCAATCAATGTTTCTTCTTATAAAAATAACGCTGGTGAAACGCGCTATTCGACAGATGTCGTCGCAAACAATGTTCAATTTTTAGAATGGGGTGAGCGCAGAAACGACAGCCGTCCGGCGCCACAACAGCGACAAAATGACCAGACAAACAATAGCTTCGATGCCTTTGATAATGACTTTTCAAAAGATTATCAATCAATTGAAGACGATGATGATATTCCATTTTAGGGAGGAGGTTCAATATGGCTTTTAAAAGACGTTCTAGAAAGAAAGTTTGTTATTTCTGTCAAGATAAAGTTGAATTTATCGATTACAAAGATGTTAATAAATTAAGTCGTTATGTGTCAGATCGCGGTAAAATTTTACCAAGACGTGTAACAGGCACATGTGCCAAGCATCAGCGCGCTGTCACAACAGCGGTTAAGCGTGCTCGAATCGTAGCACTTATGCCATTTTCAAAAGACTAAATTACAATGACAAAGGGGCGGCGACAGCGTCGCCCTTTTTAATCGAATATTAGCGCACATTTTTATTGCTGGCTATTGCAATACGTGCTAAATCGTGTATAATTGTAATAGTCAAATTCTCGTTTCTGTTCTATTTCAGAGTCGTTGGGTCTTGTGCAATGGTTCACTGTGAACCCCGCCAGGTCTTGACAGAAGCAACGGTAAGCAGATCGCGCTATGTGCCGCAAGGGTGCCTGGCGTTCTCTGAAATAGAACAGAAACGAGAATTTTTTTTTTGTACTTTAACCGATTTTATGAGATAATATGAAGTACATAAAGGGTTCAAAAAAACAGTTGAAAATTAAAATGCACAGATAAATAATTAAGGAACTAAAATGTCACATATATCGCTATACCGTCGCTTTCGGCCAAAGAGCTTTGACGAAGTGGTCGGTCAGGCTAATACAATTGCAACATTGACAAACCAAATAGCGTCAGACCGCATTGCGCACGCCTATTTGTTTACTGGGTCACGCGGCACGGGCAAGACATCGACTGCTAAAATTTTGGCGCGCGCCGCCAACTGCGAACAACGCAACGGCGCAAACCCCTGCAACACATGTCAAACTTGCCAAAGCATTTTAAATGACGCCAATATCGACGTTATAGAAATGGACGCAGCATCAAATAACGGTGTCGACGACATCAGAGAACTGCGTGAAATTGTTAAATTTCCGCCCAGCAGTTGTCGTTATAAAGTAATGATTATCGATGAGGTTCACATGCTGTCAAAAGGCGCCTTTAATGCGCTATTAAAGACATTAGAAGAGCCGCCCGAATACATTATCTTTATTTTGGCGACAACCGAACCGCATAAAGTGCCAGCGACAATTAGTAGCCGCTGCCAACACTTTGGCTTTAAACATATTGAAAACGACATCATGCGCGACAACTTGGCCGACATTTGCCAATCGCTTGATATAACGGTTGAACCCGATGCCTTAAATTTAATTATCAAGTTGGCCGATGGCGCGATGCGCGATGCACATAGTCTATTAGAACAATGCGCTGCTTATGGTGGCGATAAACTCAGTTATAAAGTTGTCAGTGAGGCACTGGGGCGTAGCGCTGACGATTCGATACAGCAACTGGCGACATCAATTATTGAACGCGATGAAATTAAGATTATTGAGCTACTAGACAACCACTATCGCGCAGGCAAAGACATTACACTGATGCTTGACGACTTAATAGAACTGTTTCGCTGTGCCATGATCATGTCGATGACTGCTAATATAGATGGTATTACATTACTGCCAGCCACACGTCAGTGGTTAAAAGAAGTTAAAGGCAGCGCCGACAGCGTGCGCTGGCAAGGCATTTTAGATAAGCTACTAAACATTGCTCAAACTGTTAAGTATGCGACGCACCCATGGTTGCAACTGGAAGTTAACTTACTAGAACTATGTACAATCGAACAGGCTGATACGACCGCTTTAGTAAAACGCATTGCCATGTTAGAAAGCCAAGTGGCACAGTTGTTAAATGGCGATAGGCCATCAAAGCAGCCATTGCCGGTTAGCGTGCAAAAATCTGAAGCACAGTTAAAAGCAGTTAGTGCAGTGCCACCAAGTCAAGTACAGCTGCCTGAAGAAGTGGCTACACCAATTGAAGTGGCACCACAACAGTCGGTTCAAACAGTAGCGCAGTTGGCTTCTCATGCACTTACTTTGGAAGATATCATCGATAATTGGCAAGCGCTTATGGAACAGCTAAAGAGCATTTTACCAACTACGTTTGCACTGATGAAAAAAGTTGAACCAGTTGCCTATCACGACGGCAAATTGGTGTTACAAATAGATGCTTCGGTAAAAGTGCTGAAGCCAACTATTATGAAAAATGACAATATTAACAATATCAAAAAAGCATTTCAAAAAACGTTTAATAGCGATGTACAGGTAGATGTGGTCGATGCAGATTGCGACCGCGTTGGCGCCGTACGCGCTTACTTTAAAGGCGTTGTCGACGACGCCAATATCATTATCGAATAGGAGGAACAAATGGCAAAAGGAAAATTTAGAGGCGCGCCAGGTGGCATGGGCAACATGAACAACATGATGAAGCAAGTGCAAAAAATGCAGCGTGACATGGAAAAGAAACAGCGCGAATTAGAAGAAAAAACTTATCAGGCAACAGCTGGTGGTGGCGCGGTTACAGTGACAGTAAGCGGCAAAAAAGTATTAGAGTCTTTAGAGCTAGCTGAAGCAGTCGTTGACCCCGATGATATCGATATGCTACAAGATCTAATTATTGTGGCAGTTAACGATGCGCTTAAACAAGCCGAAGATGATGCAGCTAGTGCCATGGGTAAAATGACCGGTGGTATGAACATACCGGGGCTATTCTAATATATGGACAACTTTATCGCTCCGATCGCCCGATTAATTGAAGAGTTTGCCAAATTGCCGGGTATCGGTCGCAAGAGTGCACAGCGTTTGGCCTTTCACGTTTTGGCACGGCGCGAAAGCGATGTGCGCCAATTTGCCGAGGTGTTGGTTGACGCTAAAACGCGCGTCAAATACTGTAGCCAATGTGGCGATTTTACAGATGTTGATCCCTGCCGTATTTGTACCAGCGCCAAGCGCAATGCGTCATTGCTCTGCGTGGTTGAAGACCCGAAAGACGTTATCGTCATGGAACGCACCCAAGAGTACAACGGCTTTTATCACGTGTTACACGGTGCAATTTCACCACTCGACGGCGTTGGCCCAGACGACATTAATATCGCCGCGCTACTAAAGCGTTTAGACGGCGTTAAAGAAGTTATTTTGGCAACTAATCCGACAATAGAGGGCGAGGCCACCGCCATGTATATTTCGCGTTTAATCAAGCCTTTGGGCATAATGGTTACGCGCATTGCACATGGCGTGCCAGTCGGCGGCGATATTGAATATGCCGACGAAATAACCCTGACCAAAGCGCTAGAAGGGCGCCGTGAATTATAGCGTGGTGGGTAATTATGAAATATATTGTAAGCAGCGCCTTTGGCATTGAAAAAATTGTTAAAACAGAACTCATTCGGCTCGGCTTAACTAATTTACAAGTTGAAAACGGCGCCATTATTGTCGATGCACCAATAGAGGCAATGCCGCTATTAAATGTTCATTTAAGATGTGCCGAGCGCGTGTTTATTTTAGTTTCCGAAGAGAAAGTGCATAATTTTGACGGCTTATTCGATTTTGTCAACAATTTGCCATGGGAAGACTACTTAACTGAAGATTGCGCGTTTCCCGTTTTGGCCAAGTCCAAAAAATCGGCGCTGTTCAGTTTATCAGATATACAGCGCATCACTAAAAAAGCCATTGTTAAGCGGCTGGGGCATTACTATAAAAGTGATTGGTTTAGCGAAAAGGGTGGCAAGATATCGATACATGTCAATATCGACAACGATGTTGCGCGCGTTTTAATCGACACCACAGGGGTTGGCTTACACAAGCGCGGCTACCGCGCAAAGGCCAATCAGGCGCCGCTTAAAGAAACGCTGGCGGCGGCACTGGTGCTTTTGTCCGATTGGCGTGGCAAGCATCTCTTAATAGACCCAATGTGCGGGTCGGGCACAATAGCAATTGAAGCGGCCTTAATTGCGCGCAATATTGCACCGGGCATTCAACGCAAGTTTGCCTTTGAAAATTTAAAAAATTACAATGCGCAGCACTATAAAAAAGTGCGCCAAGCGGCCTATAGTGCAATTGACTATGATAAAGAAGTTGAAATTAAAGCCTCTGATATCGACGCCAAGGCCATAGCGGTGGCGCGTCAAAATGCCGAATTAGCCGGTGTTGACGACGATATATTATTTGAGGTTTGCGATTTTAACAAACTGACAATTGAAGATAAAAGGCTGACTCTTATTTGTAATCCGCCTTATGGTGAGCGCTTGGCAGACAGTGCGTCGGCACTGCGCCTATATCAACAGCTTGGCCAAAAACTGGGTGGGTTAAACAGTGCATCGTATTACTTTTTAACGGCGCACGACGGTTTTGAAAGGGCTTTTGCCAAGTCGGCCAGCCGTAAGCGAAAACTATACAATGGCAAAATAAAATGTAATTATTACCAATATCGTCATGCTGACGAAAATAAAAAGAGGTCATTTTGAAAGCTAAAGATAAACAAAGCCGTTGGAACGACTACGTACTGCTTGTCATCATTGCATTAATTGTATTTTTTGCACCTAATGTGGTGGCATTTGTCAAGTTAAATTATTTTTCGACATTACTTAACATTCGCGAATTGGCGTCAATTGATATTGCTTCAGATACACCAATTAGTGCTTTTGCGGTGTCTAAAGGGATAGCTTGCAGCACGGCCGATCAGCTAAATTTATATTCTTATGAAGGCGAACTAAATTATCAGCGCCAGTTATTTGGTAAAAAAACTGTGGTGCGTGCCACTGGCGATATTATTGTGGTGGTTGATTTAGAGCGTGGCGAAATTGCCAAGTTGAGCCCAACTTTGGAAGTGGTTGATAAAAAGCGCGATATTGGGGCAATCATTGACGTAATAGCAACCTCAAAGGGCGATATTATCTGTCAGATGGCAGAGGCGAATACCATAAAAATATTCGATGCCGACCTTGAGCAAAAGGGTGTAATTACTGTGCCAACTGACAAGTTAATCGAAATGGCAATTTCGAGTGACGAAACGACCATATTGGTTTCTGCAGTGGCGATTGAAGAATTAAATTTCAAGTCTTATGTTTTACAGTACGATATGACAGGTATGCCGTTGGCAACCGGTGATTTAGAGGGCGATTTAATCTTTAATACTTATATGATGGATAATCAAGTTATTGTAACGCAGTCTAAAATTAAAAGCTATAATAAAGAATCGCAAAAAGTAGCAGAAATACTCAACACCGAAAAAATAGATCAAACTGCCAGTTATAAACAATTTTTGTACACGTCTTACATACAAAATGACGATGGTGTTAGCCAACCTTACTTGTCGATTTACAGCGATGATCTCAGCTATCACCAAAAATTAAAATTAACGGCATTGCCCGAGCACATTGTGGTGAACGAAAAATTTATTATCACCTATGCAGCCGGCAAGTTATATGTTTACGATCATAGTTTGCGCTCACTTAAAAGCATACACACGCATCGTGACATTACAGATATTCAGTGGTTAGATGCCTCGCATTTAATGGCTTATGACCAAAGTCATATCAATGTCTATGTATTAGAATAGGAGGAGCAATGACAATAATCGATATTATCATACTCATTTTTATAGCGTTTCAAGTGGCAATGGGGTTTATTAAGGGTGCAGTCAAAAGCCTATTTGATTTGATGGGCTATATCTTTGCTGCAGTGGTCACTTACTTCTTTTATGTGCCTGTCAAGAATTTATTAATTGAGATGACACCACTTGATGAAACAATATCGACATTTGTCGCCGAACGCCTTAAAGCGCTAGGCGCAACAAGTGTGCAGGCAACGGTGTCAACAGCAGATTTAAACGCAATGACCAAACTGCCCTTACCAGAAGACGTCAAAAAGGCAATTAGCGATTTTTTAACCGGTTCAGTTTCATCGGTGACGCAAAATGTCACCAGCGAAGTGACCAACTTTTTAATGACGCTTGTCGCAGTGATTAGTGTGTTTCTTGTGACCTTAATTGTCGTAAAAATTATTTCCAGCATGCTAAATGTCATTGCCAATTTACCGGTTATTAGCACCTTTAATAAACTGGGTGGCGTCGCGTTTGGCTTAATTAAATCGTACATTATTGTTTCATTAGTATTCTTGGTGTTTATTACGTTTTTATCGACAAATCTTACGCCAGAAACACAAAACGCAATTGATAAATCGCTGTTAGCGCCATTATTTATCAACTATAATGCCTTCTTTTTAATTTTTAAGTATATTCCGCAATAGGAGCACATTTTGAAAAAAAAATACACGAGGTCAACCAATTTTTGTCAAATGCAGCCAGAATTTTTGACTGATATGTCTGAAGTTCAGTTTTCAAAGCACAGTAGCAAATTAAACATGCTTGTATTAGTGACAGATGATGGCATCGGTGATAAATCTAGCAAAATAGCTGGCAATCTAATGCAGCAACTCATAAAGGGCTTGGCCGCCAAAGAACCATTTCCCAATGCCATAGTGTTTTTAAACCGCGCTGTTTTTTTAACCGCGCAAAGTTCACCGTTGTTGAGCGCGCTACGCGAACTAGAATCAAAAGGTGTTCTGATATTGTCGAATTGTGATTGTTTAGAGCACTATCAACTAATGGAAAAGTTAGCCGTTGGTGGCTTAACTAACAGCTACCATATTGCTGAACTTATTAAGCTTGCTAAGAATACAATTACTTTGTAAAGGAGTAACTATGCCCATACCACTAATGATCGGCGATCAAATAGAAACTAAGAAACAACACCCATGTGGGGCGAAAAGTTTTATTATTACGCGCGTTGGTATGGATTTTCGCATGAAATGCACGGGCTGTGGTAAAGAAATATGGATACCGCGCGTCAAATTAGAAAAGCGCATCAAAAAAATAATTAGAGATGGTGTCGAATATAAAAAAGACGAATTATAGCATTTTATACATAGCTGTTATCTCTGAGTGTAATTTAAGGAAAATATATGATTAAAAAAATAATAAGACCACTGTCTACTTTTTTAATTGCTTTTGCACTGTTGATTATTCCGTTTGCGATTGAGGGGCTATTTCCGTTTGGCGATCGCCAAATTATGATTATCGACAGTTGGCATCAGTATTATCCAATTTTACAAACACTGCACGACAAGCTGATCAACGGCAAGTCGTTATTTTATAGTTGGAACAGCGGCGGCGGCACTAACTTTTGGCTAATGATGACCTATTATGCAATGAGCCCGCTTAACTTGCTAAGCGTTTTTGTGCCCAAGCTTTATTTGCGCGAATTTTTGTTTTTTATTACGTTATTTAAAATAGCTTTAGGTGGTGCCTTTTTCACGGTTTACTTGCAACAACTGCACAAGCGCTATGATATGTCGACCACATTATTTGGCTTAATGTACGCTTTTTGTGGTTTTTTTATCAGCTATTACTGGAACGTTATGTGGCTCGATGTCGTTGCAATACTGCCCTTGGTAATATTGGGTTTAAGACGCGTTATCTTTGATAATAAAATTGCACTTTACGGCATTACATTGGCCTATGCCATGATAAGCAACTATTACATGGCTTATTTTGTTTGCTTGTTTATTGCGTTGTATAGTTTAGTTTGCATTTTTGGTGAAGGCAACTTTAAATTAAAGGCCGGTCTTAAACGTGGCTTTTTGGCTGCGGGCATTTCTTTAGTCGCTGGCGGTATGGCTAGCATTGTCTTGCTGCCGGTTATTAAGGGCATGGGGTTGGCATATGGCTTGTCGTCGCACGACCCAACCAGCTATCAAACATACACGACATTATTTGATACAATCAATCGCTTTTTGCCATTTATTACGCCATCAATTGTCGATGGCTTGCCCAATTTGGCACTGGGCATTATGGGCACGCTGTTTTTTGTCTTGTATTTTGGGCAACGCGATTATCAACTAAAAGAAAAAATAGCGTATGGCTTATTATTTGTTTTTTTGATTATCAGTACCAATATCAATTATCTAAATTTTGTTTGGCATGGCTTGCATTTTCCCAATCAAGTGCCATTTCGCTTTGCCTTCGTAATAAGCTTTTTGATGTTGAGTGTTGCTTACAAGGGCTACTTGTTGCTTGATAGAACACCGTCTACGTTATTTTATAAAATTGTAGCTGCCACAGTGGCATATTTGATTATTGCAGAAAAATTGATCAACAGCAAAGATTTTACCAATACGGCTTACGGTACTTTGCTTTTGCTTTTAGTCTACAGCGCTGTTTTGTTGCTGCATTTTAAGCAACACATCAATCAGCGTGTTATTGCGCAATTATTGGTGTTGGTCTTTGCGGTTGAGGCCGTTGTTATGGCCGGTATAGCGGTAGAAAACGCCAATTCTTCGGGGCGTGACAATTACTTTGCAAGCGGCGAACAAGTACAGGCAGTGCTCGCCTATTTGCGTCAACACGAAGAGGCGGTGAGCCGCATAGAAATGTCGCCAATTTATTCAGCCAATGACCCACTACTCTATCGGTACATGGGTATTAGTCAGTTTTCATCAACGGCCAATGCTAATTACACGTCATTTACCAAGCTGTTTGGCTTGTCTTCAAACGAGCCATCTAATTCTTATAAATACATACCAAATACACCAATTGCCAACGGTTTTTTGGGGGTTAATTACATTGTTGCTAAAGACGAAAAATTGCCTGCCATTTCCAAAACTTATGACGCCATTTATCAAACTGCTGGGGCGCGCCTACTCAAAACGCGCTATCCACTGGCTTTTGCCTTTGCGGTAGATCGCGATATTTTTCTCGATGTTGCTGATGCTTACAGTGCATTTGACAGACAACAAACTTGGCTCGAATACACCACCGCTGAACGCGGCAAAGTATTTACCACAATACCGGTAAATGAGTCAACTTTTGACAATATGCGACTAGACAATTTAAATACAGTTCGTTATTATTACAGTAATATCGATTCAAGTTCAGGTGGCCGCGCCAAATTGGTGTTTGAGGCGCCGGGCGAAAAGCAAATGTACCTGTATTTTAAAAATCAAAATAAACAAGTAAATATATCGTATGCTGGTAAAAATGATACATTTGACCCACGCCGCGGTGTCGTTATCGATGTCGGTGCACCAGCAGCGGGTACCAGAGTGGCGGTTACTTTTGAAGTAGATGCGCAAAATTCGGGTTACTTCGACTTGCATGCGGTAGCATTTAATGACGATGTTTACCAACTGGCTTATAATAAATTAACTAAGTCGCCATTACAAATTGAAACATTTGATGATACACATATTACTGGTAAGGTCAATATGCTTGAAGAGGGTGTACTGTACACTTCTATTCCTTATGATGGCGGTTGGCAGGTCATTATTGATGGTGCGGTCAGTGAAGCTGTGCCGTTAAAAGATGCCGTTATGGTATTTCCGCTCAACGCCGGTGAGCATAGCATTGAGCTCTCTTATACACCACCTGGCTTTATGATCGGGCGCAATACTTCTTTACTGTCTTTACTGCTGTTCATTGGCCTAGTTTTATTCATGCGCCAGCGAGATAAAAAAAGTGCAGTCGCACCGGTGAGGGCTGCAACAAAGCACCTGACTAGTGGGCAAAGCGAAGTGCCACAAAAAGAAAATGTTTTAATATATGGTGAACTGCAGCTAGATGAAGGCGTGCCTGCGACAATAAGCGATAGAATACAACCGGTTAAAGCTAAAGTTCAAAACAAAACAGAAAAAGGGCATGAAGACAATGCAACTTAAACTTGAACGTTCTTTTATACGCTACCTCGTAGTGGGCGGTTCGGCCTTTATGATAGAATACCTTAGTTATCTGTTTTTGCTAAAGGTGTTAAAGGTCAATTACATTAGCGCCAGTATTATTGTTTACAGTGTTATTTTTTGGTTTGTCTTTTATACAAACAGGCGTTGGTCGTTTCAGTCAGATGGCGCTTTATTGCCACAGTTGGTGAAATACATTTTGCTATTCGCCTTTAATAATTTGGTTGGCAATGTTGCACTTTTGCGCTTTTTAACAGAGACACTACAGATTAGTGACGTGATTTCGCCAATTATAAAAATGGCTTGCATTGTGATTTGGAACTATTTTATTTATAAGCATATTATTTACCGTTCGAGGCCTACTGATGATAGAAAATAACAAAATAGGCGTGATTATTCCCGTGTATAATGAAGCAGCCGGTTTGTTCGAGAACTTCAAAGAAATTGATACACAGCTTAAGCAAAGTGGTATCGCGGCACATTACTTATTTGTCGACGATGGCTCAAAAGATGCAACTTGGCAGGTTATTAAAGAGATAAAAGCGCAATTCCAAAATGTTGCGGCCATTCGCTTTGCCAAAAATTTTGGTAAAGAAATGGCGCTGTCGGCAGGTGTCGATGTGCTTGAAGCCGATATTTACGTCACAATGGATTCAGATTTGCAACACCCACCGTCAGAAGTGAACAATATGATTGAACTCATGCAAAGTCAATCGGCCGACATAGTTTCTGGTGTCAAGGCCAGCCGCGGTAAGGAAAGCTTTGCACATCGGTTAGCTGCAAAGTCGTATTATCGCTTGTTGGGTGTATTGACGCACTTAGACATGCAAAATTCTTCTGATTTCAAAGTGTTTAACAAGCGCGTTGCTCAGTCAATTCGCAATTTTCACGAACGTCATATCTTTTTTAGAGGCATTGTCGACTGGGTCGGCTTTGAACATGTCGTCTACAATTTTGACGTCGCGCAAAGGCAGGCAGGCGGCTCGCGATTTTCAACTCTAAAGCTCATCAAATTAGCGATTAATGCCATTGTGTCTTACACAAGTAAACCACTTTATATTGTCGTTTTAAGTGGCTTTATCTTTGCACTATTTGCGTTAATACTGGGTATTCAAACCATTTACAATTACTTTTCGGGGCATGCGTTAGATGGTTTTTCAACCGTTATTCTCATTTTGCTAATCAGCGGCGCGATGATCATGACATCACTTGGTGTTATTGGGCTATACATATCGCGCATTTATGAAGAACTAAAGGCAAGGCCGCGCTATATTATACGCGATAAACTCTAACCGCTCGGGTACACGTCTAAGAGGAGGCTCGTTTTGGAAAAACAACATATTTTAATTGTTGAAGATGAAGCAAAAATTGCAAGGTTTTTACAATTAGAACTCGAATACGAAGGCTATAAAGTGACACATTGTTTAGATGGTCGCGAAGGATTAGAATTTTTTAAGCATCACGGCGCCGATTTAATACTGCTAGATATTATGATGCCGCGCCTTAACGGTATCGAAGTGTGTCGTCGTATTCGCGATTTTAGCGAGGTGCCGATTATTATTTTGACAGCCAAAGACGACACGCTCGATAAAGTAATGGGACTTGATACAGGGGCAGACGATTATGTTACAAAACCCTTTGTCATTGAAGAACTACTAGCCAGAATAAGAGCCAACTTGAAAAAAAGCAAAGGTGTTCAAGTTGACAGCAATATTTTAACAGCCGGTGCATTACAGCTAGATATTGATAAACACAGCGTCAGTTATGATGATGAAATAATTGAACTCACTAAAAAAGAATTTGATTTACTGGCATTTTTACTGGCCAATAAAAATATTGTTGTTTCCAGAGACAAGGTGCTAGAGCAAGTCTGGGGTTATGATTTTATCGGCGACACCAATGTTGTAGATGTTTACATACGCTATTTACGCGCCAAAATTGATGATCACTACAAAGTAAAGTTTATTCACACCATTCGTGGTGTCGGCTATACCATAAAAGACAATGAAGAAAAGTAATCAAAAAACTGATATCAAAATGACACTAGCGCACGTGCGCGTCGTCATGCAAATGATTGTTAAAAACATTCTACTGCTACCAGTGCGCTTTGCTGATTTTATTATTAAATCGATCACTGAAGTTTTTAGATTTTCTCTAACGTATCGCATTGGTTTAAGCTACACACTGTTAACAATGATTGTTTTAGTGGTGTTTAATTTAGGTTTCGTTGGCGGTGTGCATTATCTATGGCAAAAAAATCAAATCGATCAGATCGACCATTTAAAACGGGTTTATGTCAAGTCGCTACAAGACGAAAATAGTATTGAATTATCGGCTATTAAAAATTATATCGAAGCTGACCATTTATCTATTAACATATACAACAAATCGAATGCTGTTATTGCCACAACCAATCGCCAGTTGCCATCGCTACCATTTAATGTTAAAGAAGGCAATGCTATTAGAGTAAAAAATGGCAACAACCATTATATTATCAGTAGTCACCCAATGCTATACCAAGCCGAACGCTATTACTTACAAGTGGTCAAAGACGTATCTAACGAGAAACAACTAATGAACAGATTAGTCTATATTGGCATATTATTAACAGTCATTACGCTGTTCTTCATGATGTACTTAGGCGCCAAGGTCAGCGTTCAGTTACTTAGCCCAATAAAAGAAATGACCAATCAAATAAAGCAAATTACAATTAAACGGTTAGATTTTCGGCTCGATACAACCAACGCACAGAACGAATTAAAAGATCTTACCCTACAATTTAATGCACTTTTTGACAAAATAGAAGACGCCTACAGTAAGCAAAATCAATTTGTTTCTGATGCATCGCACGAACTGCGCACACCACTTAGCGTAATTAACGGTTATATCAGCATGCTAGAGCGTTGGGGCAAAAAAGATGAAAGTGTGCTCGACGAATCGATTGAAGCAATCAAAGACGAAACCATATTAATGAAAGAACTAATCGAAAAGCTGCTGTTTTTAGCACGCAGTGATCGCAATAAAATAGAAATGGAAATCTCAAAACTGGCGCTGCACGACCTCGTTACAGAAATATGCCGTGAAACAAAAATGATTGATACAACGCATGCCATTCGCTGTCAAGTTGAGGGTGAATCGTTTATTTATGGCAACGAAAAAATGATAAAGCAAATGATGCGTATTTTTATCGACAACGCCATTAAATTTACCGATTCGCCAGGCGAAATTAGCATTGGCATGCAATGTGTTGCCGACAAGACAGTTTTAGTCGTTCGCGACAGCGGCATAGGCATTGCCAAAGAAGATTTGCCCAAAATTTTCGACCGCTTTTATCGCACCGATAAATCACGTGCGAAAAAAAGTGGTGGTAGCGGCTTAGGCTTGTCGATTGCCAAGTGGATCATCGACCAGCACCAAGCGACGGTAAGAATCTATAGCGAGCTTGGCGTCGGTACAAAAATAGAAATATGGTTTAGTAACAAAAGGCCGCCAATAAGTGGCTAAAATAAGCGCACTTGAGCAGTTGCAAAAAACTTTAAAAAAAGCACAAAAAAACTTTAAAAAACCCTTGACGGAAACACCTATCGATGATACTATGTATTAGTCGCCACAAAAAGTGGTACGGCACGCCTGTGTCGTGTCATGGTGGCGATAAAAGGTGATGATTAGTTGCATGTGTCAAGGCATATGCAACGAAAGAACCTTTTAGAAATTATTAATCTATACCGCAGAAAGTAGCGGAACAGTTGCAAGGATTTCGCAAGTGAAGTCAGCAACTTATACCGCAGATAGTTTTGCATCAGACACAGCTAGCGAGGCGAGGTCAAACGCGCGTATCAAGACATACGTAAGAGCAGACGGAGCCGAAGGTAGCGCAGTATGAGGCAAAAATAGCGCGGTAGAACAGTTGCAAAGATTTCGTGCAGTGAAAATGTCTGCCCAATCGCTAAAG
>PDWI01013723.1_pt1 | contig 24956 bp, 17 predicted proteins | sample 1430891 | NCBI WGS metagenome assembly PDWI01 (sample SAMN01162508, study PRJNA174530) | Oral metagenome, whole genome shotgun sequencing project. | biome: Marine environment; feature: Marine mammal; material: Swab sample of the gingival sulcus; isolation source: swab sample of gingival sulcus...
ATGATCCGAGCTTTGATGATGTCGGGCATGGCCTCTCCGGTCGAAACGGCTGGACAAGGTTCCTGCGGAACCGGACTTTCCCGCAGTTGTCGACCGGCGTACGAAGATCTTTAACCCAAAACTACTCCGGCTCCCGATCCGTCAGGCGATCCGGCAAACCCCGCTGCGGCCCGTGCAGGCCCCGGCTCAGCTTGCCGCCGAAACGGTCATGCACCTGATCCAGCAGCTTGTCCAACTCCCGATCGCGCTCCCGCTCCGGGTCCGGAAAAAGTTCCGCCTGCTCCTCGGCGGGATGCTGCAGGTTCCCGGCCGTCACACCGATCAGGCGCAATGCCCGGCCGCGGCGGCCAAGGCGCTGGTGCAGCAGATGGCGAGCCATGTCGCGAATTTCCATGCTGCTGTCGGTGGCGGTAGCGAAGGTGCCGCTGCGGGTGAAGGTGCTGAAATCGCTGTAGCGGGCCTTCAGGGTGATGGTGCGGGTGTGGAAACCATGGGAGCGCAGGCGGCGCGCCACCTTGTCGCTGAGCTGGTCCAGGACCTCCTGCAGGTGGGCCGCATCGGCAATGTCTTCGTGAAAAGTGACCTCGTTGCCGATGCTCTTGGCTTCATGCACCGGCACCACGGGCCGGTTGTCCAGCCCCTGGGCCAGGCGCCGCAACTGACGGGCATGATCGCCGAACTGCTGCACCGCCAGCGCCTCCGGTATGGCTAGGAAATCCCCCACGGTGCGGACGCCGAGGCGATGCATGCGTTGCCGCGAAACCTTGCCCACCCCCCACAGACGCCCGATGGGGAGTTCCGCCAGCAGCTCTCGCGTCCCCTGCTCCGGGATCACCACGAAACCCGCGGGCTTTTCCAGATCGCTGGCCAGCTTGGCCAGGAACTTGTTGGCCGCCACCCCCACGGAGGCCTGCAGGCCGATTTCCGTTTTGATGCGCTCCTGGATGCGCCGGCCGATGGTGGCCGCGCTCCCGAACAGCCGGCGGCAACCGCTGACATCCAGGAAAGCCTCATCGATGCTCAACGGCTCCACCAGAGGCGTGAAATCATGAAAGATGGCGCCGATCTGCCGACTGATCTCCACGTAGCGGTCCATGCGCCCCCGCAGGAAGACCCCATCCGGACACAGCTTGACCGCCCGAGCCGCGCTCATGGCGCTGTGCACGCCGAACTTGCGAGCCTCGTAGCTGGCGGCCGAGACCACGCCGCGGCCCTCGGGCGTGCCGCCCACAATGACGGGTTTGCCCCGCAGGGATGGGTTGTCCAGCACCTCCACCGAGGCATAGAACGCATCCATGTCCACATGGAGGATGGCCCGGGGGCCGTGGATATCCAGGGCGTGGGTCATGTTCCTCTTCCCTCTTCCTTCTTCCCCGATAAGAATCCGTCATCAATATATCCGCATCACGGCCGATCCTGATATCAGCAAAGGTAGCCCCTGGTATTTTACAGCCTCCCCAGCGCCCCGCAGCCCGGGCCCCCTCAAGGAGACCTCCGATGAGAAAGCTCTTGCTTCTGCCCCATGACCTGACGCTGGCCCTGGTTCTGGTTCTGGCCACGAACCTGATGACGGCCACCGCCGCCACGGCCTGCGCCGATGAATACCAGGCCAAGATCGGTGGCGGTCCCATCGGGGGGACCTTCAACACCTTCGCCAACACCATGGCCGTGTATATCCCCAAACATCTGGTGAACATCAAGTTCTTCGCCGTCGGCAGCGGGGGCTCCGTGGAGAATGTCAAGCGCGTCAGCAGCGGCGAAAGCCAATTCGGTCTGTGCTACGCCGTGGACAGCGCCCTGGGCGCGGGCGGTAAACTGCCCGAAGACACCAACCGGTACGACGGCACCCGGGTCCTGGGATTCCTGTACGGCGCCTCCGCCCAGCTGGTGGTGCGCGCGAACAGCGACATCAAAAGCGCCAGGGACCTCAAGGGCAAGCGCGTGGCCGTGGGCAGCCCCGGCAGCGGCGCCGCCACCAGCGCCGAGCGCTTTTTCCGCCATCTGAAAATCTGGGAGCATCTCACGCCCCGGTTCCTGGGATACAGCACCGCCGCCAACGCCTTCAAAAACGGCAAGATCGACGCCTTCTGGATCCTGACCGGCTACCCCAACCGCGCCGTCATCGAGGCCGGTACGCAGGAGGACATCCGCCTGATCGATGTGGGCGTCGACGCCGAACGATCCGGCTTCTACGAGGCCTACGCCTACACCCCCGTGACCATCCCCGCCGACACCTACGGCCAGGGTCAGCCCGCGTGCCACACCTTCCAGGACGCCACCTTCCTGTGTGCCAACCAGAATGTGCCCGCCGATGTGGTCCACAATGTGATGACCATCCTGTGGAGCCCCGCCGGCCAGGAAACCATGGCCGCCGCCAAGACAACCTTCAGGAGCATGACCCTGAAGAACGGCTTCACCGGCGCCGGCATTCCCCTGCATCCCGGCGCGGTGTGGTTTTGGCGGGAGCACGGCAAGACCATCCCGGGCCGGCTTGGCGGACGCCACTGAACCGGACACCCCTGAACCGCCCCCTGCGCGGGCATCCTGCGCAACGCCATCAGGCGTTCATGTCATTCCACCGCCGCGCCAGCCACGTAAAGACGACCAGCGCCAGGATGGCCCCCACGCCGATGGCCGCGAACGGCAGCCACACCTTGTACTGGGGCTGGTAGGTATTCCACAGCAGATCCGTGGCCGCCGTGGCGTCCAGCCCGGTGACATCCTGCAGGTGGACAAAGGCCTCGGTCCGGGGCACGCCCGTGACGCTTTCCAGGGTTTTGATGCTGCCGTCCCAGACGGCGCTGCCGGCGCGTTCGGTGTGCTCGGCCAGGTATTTCTGGGCCAGCACCGCCTTCTCGCCGAAGTGGCCGTAGAAATACCCTTGCAGCTTGGAACCCACCATGCCGCCGATACCCACCGGAATGTTCACGTACCCCAAGTACAGCCCCTTCTTGCCCGGCGGGGAAATCAGGCCCAGGTATTCGTTCTTCTTGGGTCCGGTCAGCATCTCGCCCAGGCTGAACCCCACCACCCCCAGCAGGAAAACGCCCCCGCTGGTCGTCAGGCCGCCAATCAGCACACCCGCGGTGGCCATGCACATGCCGATGACCATGGCCTCCAGCGTGCGCAGCTTCCGCACCAGCCAACTGATGGGGATGACCAACAGCACGATCAGCACCGCGTTGAGATTCATCAGGATTTCCTGAGGCACCATCAGGCCCCGATCCGTCTGCATGGTCCAGCTGTCGGGAAAAGGCGTGCTGAGGAAGAAGCGGGCCACGCCCTGGCTGTCATTCCAGTCCGTCAGGAAGTTGGGTTGCAGATCCCAGAGGGTGTACATCATCAGCCAGAAGCAGCTCATGATCAGCAGCCAGGTCACCAGCCGCAGGTCCCCCAGGTTTTTCAGCGTCTTGGAGAGCACGCGGATCGGTGAGTCGGTTTTGTTGGCCCCGCTGGCAAAATCCTTGAAGGTGAACAGCAGCAGGTAATTGAGGCTCATGGTGGCCGCGGCAATGTAAAAGAGCGGCGGCCAGCCCAGATCCGACCGCACGAAGCGCGCCAGGATGGGCCCGATGGCCGCCCCCACGTTCACCACCCAGTAGAAAACACCCCAGCCCATGCTGCTGCGGTCCGGCGTGATGTTCTGGGCCAGGCTGCCCTGCAACGAGGGCTTGAAGAAGGCCGACCCCGTGGCCAGCACCACGATGGCCAGGGTGAAGCCCAGGTAGCTGGTCTGCGTGGCCATCAGCAGATAACCGGCCACGTTCAGACTGACGGCGAAGAAAAGGGTTTTCTTGTAGCCGTAGCGATCGGCGTAACCGCCGGTGAAGGTGGGCAGCACCGACTGGAAGGCGAACCAGACCAGGTAGATGGTGCCCTTCTGAGCGGCGGTGAAGTGCAGACCGCTGGGATCGTCCGCCTGCATGATGTACAGGGCCACCACCGAGCGCACCATGTAATAGGCCAGACGCTCGAACATCTCGATGCTGTTGAGCATCCAGTAGCCGATGGTGAAACCCAGAAAACTGCGCCGACCCGCCAGGGGGTCGTGGGTACCGGTGTCCGTCATGGGGCGGCCTGCCTTCCTGCGTGCGGGGTTACTGGAGCAATAACATGGGCCGCGACCATACCTCAGGACCGAAGGGCGTGTCCACCACCAGCCGCGCCCGATACACCCCCGAAGCCACGCCGCGCCCGGCATCGTCCCGACCGTCCCACACCACATGGCTCACCCCGGCCGGATACTCCCCCGCGGTCAGTTCCCTGATCCGGGCCCCGCGCACGTCCAGCACCTCCAGGCGGCAACGCGCCGCGGCGGCCAGTTCGAAGCGCAGGGTCGTCGCCGGATTGAAGGGGTTGGGATGGTTCGGCAGCAGGGTCGCCACACGGGCGGGCGCCGCGCCGGGCACCGGACTCGGCGCCGAGATCAGGTGGAAATCCGCCACGCGCGGGGCGTGGTCGCTGCCGAGGGGTGTGTCCTGGGCCCACAGGCCGGCGTTGGCCAGGCTCAGGGCCGTCATGGTGCGCGTATCCAGGATGTAGTGGTTCCGCAGATCCAGGGCGCTGTCGCTGTAGAAGACGAAATCCAGCAGGCCCGGGTAGTAGCTGGACCAGTCGCTGCGCCAGGTATAGGCGGCGCGCGCATCAGGGTGCCGGGTCACCGGCAGGGCCAGCGGCGTGCCGTCCCAGTCCGGTGCCGCGTCGCCGCCGAACTGCCCCTCGTTGACGATATCCCCGGTCATGACGGTGTCCAACTGTTGCCGCCAGCCCACCAGGTTGAAGTCGCCGCCCAGGATGACGGGCGTGCCCTCGGGCAGGGTGATCACGCCGCCGGGGGAGCGGGCGTCGCGCAGGAACGCGACCACGGCGTCCGCTTCCAGTTGCCGCTGTTCGTCGGCATTGCCGGAGCGCCAGTGGTTGGCGATGACCAGCAGATCCGTTTCCCTGTCCGCGCCCAGATCCAGCAGCGCGGCGGTGATGCGGTGCCCCGCCAGCACGGCCCAGGCCTGGAGGATGGGGTAGCGGCTGACGATGACGTTGCCGCCGTCGCGCGTCACCGCGTGCCAGGCGCCGGGCAGGAACTGAGCCACCTTGGCGCGCACGGCGGCGGCGCTGTGGCCCCAGACCTCGGATATGATGAACACATCGGCATCCATGGCCTGGAAGAGGCGCTCCAGGGCCGCCTCGCGGGCGCCTCCCGCGAAGAGGCCGTCGTTCTCGATGTTGTAGGTGGCCAGGCGCAGGTGCGCGGGGTCGTCGCGCGCCAGGTCGATGCTCTCGGTCGCGATGGCACCGGCGCTGAAGGTGTAGCTCAGGGAGCCGCTGTCCGGAAAGACATCGCCGCCGCCGGTGGCGTCGCGCAGGATGAAGCGCACGGTACCGCCCGGAAAAAGGGCCTGCCCCGCGGCGGGCACCGCGTCGCGCGCCAGGGCGATCTCGAAGCGGTCGTTGCTGACGGTGGGGCCCGCCATCAGGCCCACGTCGGCATGGTTCAGATCGTAGCTGATGCCGCCGGTGCGGAAGGTGCCCTCGCGCCAGCCGAATTCCCAGCACAGATCCGCGCCGATGCCGTGGAAGGGGATACCCGTCCCGCTGTCCAGATCCGTGTCCAGGTAAAGGCGCAACTGCTGGTCCGCGTCCAGCTGGATCTCCCCTGTCACATCGAAGCTGAAGAAGAGGTAGTCCTGGTCGTTGGCCACCTGCACGCTCTGAAAATCGATGCCGGAGGAAGCGCCGTCCCCCGCCGGGTCCATCGCCAAGGTGGGCACGGCCTGCCACTCGTCGAACCGGCCGTCGATGAGGATGGGCGCCAGATGGGCGGCCGCGGGCAAGGCCCTCAGGAAAAGAGCGGACAGACAGGACAAGGCCAGCAGGAGGGTACGGACGCGCATGAGAAGACCTTTCGGGGATTTTTTGCCAAGATTGCTCCAATTATAACATATCGGCGCTTTTTGTCATATTTCGGCCCGTTAATTTGGCGTTGGAAATTTACCTGCCCTCGACCGGGCGATACCCGCCGGCGGGTACCGGACCAACCCGCCGACCCTGACGTTTCTCCCGGCGATTCAGGTCACCAACCTTCCAACACTTTCTTCAGTTGTGGGCGCCCCCTGGCTGCAGTATCTTACGCACATTCACCATTCCCCGACCCGACCAGCCCAAGCCCGAGGTTCATTCCCGTGTGCGGCCGCATCGTCCTGAAATCCCCGCCGGCTGTCATCGCCGCCCGTTTCTTCCTGGACCAGGTCCCCGAGCTGCTGGCCCGGTACAACATCTGCCCCGGCACCGACATCGCCGCCATCCTGCCCAATCCCCTGAGCGAGGGCAACCTGCTGCGCTCCCTCAGTTGGGGACTGATCCCGCCCTGGGAGCAGGACCCCGCCCAAGGCCCCAAGCTGACCAACGCCCGCGGCGAGACCATCGCCTCCAAGTCCGCCTTCAAGGACGCCTTCAGGCACCGGCGCTGCCTGATCCCCGTGGACGGATTCTACGAGTGGCAGAAGCGGCGGGAGGGCAACCAGCCCTTCTTCTTCAGCGCGCGCGACAAGGAGCCCTTCGCCCTGGCCGGCGTGTGGGAGCGGCACGAGTATCCCGGCCGGCGCATCATCGACACCTGCACCATCCTGACCACCAGCGCCAACAAGCTGATGCGCCCCATCCATGGAGCCGGAAAAAAGCCAGTCTCTGCTGGATATGCTGGTCCCCGCGCCGGAAGACCTGCTGCAGGCCTGGCCCGTTTCCCGGGACGTGAACAAGCCCACCCACGACGGCCCCTCCTGCCTGGAGCGGATCTGGGACGAGCGCGGCGGGCAGCTGAACCTGTTCGGTTGAAAGACGAGGCTGAATTCATGGATTTTTTCGAGATGGCCGATGACGACATGCTTCTGCCCGAGGACACCGGGGGCCTGCAGTTGTACCTGGACAGCGCCGATCCCGACCACTGGGAGCGCCTGCTGCCGCTGGGCGTTTTCCGCGGCGTGACCACCAACCCCGTGCTGCTGGAACGCGCCGGTCAGGCCTGCACCCTGGCGAATCTGGAAACCCTGGTACGCCGGGCGGTGGATCTGGGCTGCGGCGAAATCCACCTGCAGACCTGGGGCCGCACCCCCGAGGAGATGATCCACCACGGTAGCCAGTTGGCCCTGATGGCCGGCCTGGGCATCGCCACCCTGGTCAAGATCCCGTGCACCACGGCGGGCCTGCAGGTGGCCGAGAAGCTGGCCGCCAGCGGCTGCCGCATCACCCTGACGGGCATCTTCAACCCGGCGCAGGTGGTGCTGGCCGCGGGCTTCGATGCCGACTACGCCGCCCCTTACCTGGGCCGTCTGAACGATGCCGGCCGTGACGGCCCGGCCACCGTGCGCGCCATGCACGACATCCTGCGCAAGAGCGGCAGCCGCACCCGCCTGCTGGTGGCCAGCCTGCGCCATGCCGACCAGGTGTGGGGCCTGGCCGCCCAGGGATTGGACACGTTCACCCTGAACGCCGCGGTGATGGCAGAACTGCTGACCGAGCCGCTCACCGCCACGGCGGCGGCGGATTTTCAGAGGGCGGCGGAAGCCATGGGCGGTGGCGACTAGATGACCAACCTGGCGAACACGATTTCCCGTCACCACACCCGCGGTTGGTTGGGCCCGGCGCTGGCTTTGGTGCTGGGCCTGTCCCTGTTCCTGTGGCGTTTCGATGCCCGAATCGTGGTCCCCACCCATGTGGATTGGGCCCTGACGGGTGGGGATATCGCCATGAACACCATCGGTTGGGAATATTACCGGACAGAGCCTTGGTCCTTCCCCCCCGCGGCCATCCAAAGATACGGCGCCCCCTTCGGCAGCAGTATCGGCTATGTGGACGGGATTCCCCTCTTCGCGCTACCCGGCAAGCTCATCGGCGGCCGTTGGGATTCTCCCTGGCAGTATTTCGGGATCTGGCTCCTGCTGACCTATCTCCTGCAAGGGTGGGCGGCCTGGCTTTTGACCGGAAGGGTGTTGACCGGCATCCTGCCCAGACTGGGCGGCACCCTTCTGCTGATCCTGATGCCGTCTTTTCTGGCGCGCAGCGTTCACATCGCCCTCAGCACCCACGGCCTGGTTCTTTTGGCCCTTTACCTGTACGCCCGCCCCAGGGCCTGGAAATTCTGGCTGCTGCTGCTGGCGGCGGCCTCCATGGTCCATGCCTACCTCGTCGTCATGGTCCTGGGTCTGGCCCTGGCCGATCTGCTGTATCGCTGGCTGATGACCCATGAGCTGACATGGCGGGACATGATCTGGCGGCCGGCCGCCCTGGGCCTCGTCATTCTGGCCGGCTGGTGGTTGTCCGGGCTGTTCGTCTACGGGCTGGACGGCAACAAGGTCGTGCACGGGTTCGGCATCTACAGCGCCAACCTGAACACCTTGATCAATCCCATGGGCAGAGGCGCTCTGCTGCCGACCCTGGCGGTCCACCACCCGCAGCAGAGTGAAGGTTTCAATTACCTGGGTCTGGGTTGGATCCTGCTGTGGGCCTGGGCCGGCGGATTGGCTTGGTTTTCTCAGGAGGCGCGGCAACGGATCAAGCAGCACACCCCCTTGGTGTTGGTCGTGGTGGTGATGGCGGTGTTTTCCTTCAGCCATCGTCTCACCCTGGGCCATTGCCTCCTTTGGGAAACGGAGATCCCCCATTTCCTGGAGCCCCTGACCCGCACGTACCGTTCCTCGGGCCGTTTCCTCTGGCCCCTGTCCTACGCGGCGTCCTTTTTCGCCCTTTGGGCCTGCTCCCGGCACGCCCCCCGACGGGCGCTGGCCGTCATCCTGCCGGGGCTGGCCCTGCTGCAACTGGCCGACCTGCGCCCCCTGCTGTCGGAGAGGCCCCGCTTCCACAACAGCCAGGTCACCACCCGGCTGCTCAATCCCGCCTGGGAAAGGGCCCAGGCCGCCACGGACCGTCTCCTCACCTATCCCCCGCTGCGGGCCAGCACCCAGATGAGGCTCGATTTCCGGGATCTGGATCTTCCCCGCATGGCGGCCGGCCAGCCCACGTCCGCCGCCTACATCCCGCGCAACCCGGACGGGCGCATCGCCCGCTGGTCTAAGCTCTGGCGGGAGAAGCTGGAGGCCGGGGAGAAACCGGATTCCGGCACCATGATCATCATCAAAGACCAAAACTTCCCAGACCTGTTCCCCTTGCTGGCGCCCGATTTCCAGGCCTATCGGTGGGATGGTTTCCTGGTTTGTCTTCATCGGAGTATCCAGCCGGGAGCCCCCGTCCGTTATCACCATCCGCAGCCGACGACTCTGGCATCATTCCTGGATAAATGGCATGGCCACACCCTGGTTCTCGCGGCCCGAGACGAGGCCACACATGGCCTGGGCGAGGCCGAAACCGCCGCCCTGAAAGCCCTGGGACTGAAGGTGGAGAGTCTGGAATACCGCTGCTCCTGGGCAGCTGTCCTGGACCCGCGAGGCTCGTCCTGGGAAAAGATCCGAACGGACGGCCCTGTCCACAAAACGCTGGAGGGCCCCCGCACCCTGGAGATTTTTTCCGGAACAGGGTTTCCCTGCGCCTCGATGAAGAAGAGCTGGCTTTCCAGCGCCGGGGATTGAATATCCTTGTTCTGGACGAACGATGGGAACCCCTGGCCTACGGGCTTTTCGACACGCACCGGGGCCCCCGGGGGTTGGCTCTGGATATGACCCAAGAAAATCCGGTGCTCCCGCCTGCGGACATCGACTTCGGCTCCGGGTCCGGACCAGTCGAGGACTGAATCAACGCAAAACAAGGCCCACCCCTTGCAGGGCGGGCCTTGTTTCTTGCATGGCCTTCCGTATCAGATCAGCAACGGCGCGATCACCACGCTGATCACGCTCATCAGCTTGATCAGGATGTTCAGGCTGGGCCCGGAGGTGTCCTTGAACGGATCGCCCACGGTGTCGCCCACCACGGCCGCCTTGTGGGCGTCGCTGCCCTTGCCGCCGAAGTGGCCGCCCTCGATGTGCTTCTTGGCGTTATCCCAGGCGCCGCCGGCGTTGGACTGGAACAGGGCCAGCAGCACGCCGCTGGCCGTCACGCCGGCCAGCAGGCCACCCAGCATCTCGGGGCCGCCCAGGAAACCCACGGCCACGGGGGCCAGCACGGCAATCAGGCCGGGCAAGATCATTTCCTTGATGGCCGCGGCGGTGGAGATGTCCACGCAGCGTCGGAAGTCGGCGGTGCCGGTGCCTTCCATCAGACCGGGGATGGTCTTGAACTGGCGGCGCACCTCTTCGATCATGCTGAAGGCGGCGCGGCCCACGGCATCCATGGCGAAGCTGCTGAACAGGAACGGCAGCATGCTACCGAAGAGCAGCTTCACGATGTGCTGATAGGCGCTGAACATGGCCAGGGCCGTCAACGCGGCCGAGCCGATAGCGAAGCCCTTGCCGATGGCGGCGGTGGTGTTGCCCACGGCGTCCAGCTTGTCGGTGCGGGCGCGGACTTCCGCGCCCAGGCCGGCCATCTCGCTGATGCCGCCGGCGTTGTCGGCGATGGGACCGTAGGCGTCCACGGCCAGTTGGATGCCGGTGGTGCTCAGCATGCCCAGGGCGGCGATGCCGATGCCGTACAGCCCGGCGTACTTGTGAGCCACCAGGATCACGATGCCCAGCACGATGATGGGCAGGGCGGTGGACCTCATGCCCAGACCCAGCCCGGCGATGATGTTGGTGGCGCTACCGGTTTCGCTCTGCTTGCTGATGCCCTGCGCGGGTTTCTTGTCCTCGGCCGTGTAGTACTCGGTGATCACGCCGATGGCGATACCGCCGGCCAGACCGAATAGCGTGGCCAGGAAGACCCCCACGGCGCCCTCGGCCAGCGTCATGTCGATGATGAACCAGCTGACGGCCACCATGATGGCCCCGGCCCCGAAGGTGCCGATATTCAAGGCCGTCTGAGGGTTGCCGCCCTCCTTCACGCGCACGAAGAAGGTACCGATGATAGACACGACGATACCCGCCGCCGCCAGCCACAAAGGCAGCATCACGGCACTGGTATTGATCTCGCCGTGGCCCACCATGAAGCCGGCGCCCAGAATCATGGACCCCACGATGGAGCCCACATAGGATTCGAAGAGGTCGGCGCCCATGCCGGCCACGTCGCCCACGTTGTCACCCACGTTGTCGGCGATGACGGCGGGGTTGCGCGGATCGTCCTCGGGGATGCCGGCCTCCACCTTGCCCACCAGGTCGGCGCCCACATCGGCCGCCTTGGTGTAGATGCCGCCGCCCACACGGGCGAACAGGGCGATGGAGCTGGCGCCCAGGGAGAAACCGGAAATGACCTGCAGCAGGCGTTCCATGCCCCAGGTCTCACCGAAAATCTGCGTGTAGACGATGAACAGGAGGCTCAGCCCCAGCACGCCCAAGCCCACCACGACCATACCCATGACGGCGCCGCCGCTGAAGGCCACGGCCAAAGCCGGGTTCAGGCCCGTGCGGGCAGCCTGGGTGGTGCGCACGTTGGCCAGGGTGGCGACGCGCATGCCGAAGAAGCCGGCCAGACCGGACGCCAGGGCGCCCAGGACGAAGGAAACGCCGATCAGGAAGTGGCTGCTCGCCAGTTTGGCGTTACCGACGGCCAGCAAAATGGCCACGACGACGACGAAAACGGCCAGCACGCTGTACTCGCGCTTGAGGAAAGCCATGGCGCCTTCCTGAATATGGCCGGCGATGATTTTCATCTTCTCATCACCGGCATCCTGGCCCTTGACCCAGGAATATTTGAACGCGGCGAAAAGCAGCGCCAGAACTCCGGCGGCGGGGATGAGATAAATCACATTGGTCCTCCCGGTTGGGCTGTGATGGTGGCAGGCAAGCACCCCGCAATCAGGGCGCAACGACACCGCAACAGGCCTGCGGCCCGGCGGGTCGCCATGGTATTTTTCGGAAAAGAACCGACGCCCCGGTGGAAAAAGAGCGTCTGCCCGAAAGCCATCAGAAATTAGCAGATCCGGAAATTCATGGCAAGCGAAACCCAAGCCAGCAAAACCCAGGACAGCGAAACCCAGGACAGCAAAACCCAAGACATCGCCGGGCCCATCACTCCGCCGCCGCGGCACCGTCCTGGCCCTTGCCCTCGATCTCCGTCAACTCCACCTCGAAACACAGCGTCGCGTTGGGCGGAATCAGATGTCCGCTACCCCGGTCCTGGTACCCCATTTCCGGGGGGATGATCAGGCGGGCCTTGGTCCCCACCTTCATGCCCTCGATGGCCCGATCCCAGCCTTCGATGACCTGGCGCATGCCCAGCATGAACTGGTGGGGACGCCCCCTGGGCACGCTGCTGTCGAACTGGGTCCCCTTGCCGCCGTCCTCCCACAGCCAGCCCGTGTATTCCACGCTGCAGCGGTCGCCGGCCTCGGCCACGGGGCCATCGCCCTCCTGCAGGATTTCCACCTGCATCTTGGGCAGCTTCACCAGTTCCACATCGAAAAAGAGAGTGGCGTTGGGCGGGATCAACGGCGGGCGGCCTTCCACGCCGTAGCCCAGCTCCGGCTCGATCAGCAAGCTGCGCTTGCCGCCCACGGCCATGCCGGGCATACCTTTTTCCATGCCCTGGATAACCCAGCCGCGCCCCAGGGAGAAATTGACGGGCCCTCTACCCTGGTTTGAGTTGAACATCCTGCCCTTGTGCATCTTGCCGTTCTCGTCGGCCTCCCACACGTATCCCGTGTAGTTGACGCTGACGAAGCTGGTCACGTCACAGACCGCCCCCTGCCCCAGGCTGCTGTCCACGTAGCTGAGACCGGGCTGGATCTCGTGCCAGGGGTTGATGGGCTCTTCCTTGCCGCAACCGGCCACCAGCAGGGCGGTCCCGGTCACCAACAACAGCATCGTTAAGGCAATTGTGCGCATGGATATCCTCTCTGGGGCAGATGTGTCCTCACGGGCATAATTTCGCACATGGGGGCGGGGATTTCAAACTGCGGCTTTGCCCGCCCCATCAACGGGTGGCGAAGGAATCGAGGCCTGCGGTCCGGATCCGGAACCCGTGCGTTTCAAGGTGATCCATGACCCGCTCCCGCTGCGCCCCCAGATGCTCGGACTCGAAGAAGACCGCCTCGACGGCGATGGCCTCGAAATCCAGACCGGGGATCAGCGTCGCTTCGTAACCCTCGGCGTCGATGGCCAGCAAGTGCAGGGGCTGACGCGGCAGGTTCTCCGCCACGATCCTTTCGACCGTCAGGCAAGGCACGGGCACCCGCTCCAGACACTGCCGCGGGTCCGCGCCGGGCGGCAGAAAACCCACCACATGATCCCGTTCGAAAGAAGCCTTGCGCAGATAATCCAGGCGTTGTTCGGTACTCTGGCCCGCCAGAAAGGCCTCCCGGAAAGACCAGAAGTCCAAGGTGTCGCGGCCGTCGACGGTCACCGCCGCGTTGAGGAAAACCAGCCCCTCGCGCCGCAGGTAGGCGTAGTGGCTTTTCAGCAGGGGAAAGACCGTCGGCAAGGGTTCGACGAAAACACCTTGCCAGTCATCCCGCACGACCAGCGGGCGCAGAGGATCGTTCCGCAGCCCATCGTTGGCCCCGATCTGGATGAAATTGATACGGCCGCCATGCCGGCGAGAGAATTCCTCCAGAACGGAAAACGAAGGGGCCCGGGAACCCGTCAGGCTCCGCTTGAGGTTGCGCACGGTGTCGTACAAACGGGGGCGTGAGCGGACGAAATCTTTGATGGCGCGCAATTCCAGTCTCTCCCGGGCCTGGGGTTTCATTTGATGAACGGGCACGAAGACACTATTCTAACGGCTCTTTCACCCTGGGGATATTTTTTTTCAATCGAGGATTCCCCGTGCGCGGTCGCCAAGGCGTTCTCTACAATCTCAGCGTCCTGTCTCTGGGTCAGGTGATCTCCCAGCTGGCCAACCTGGCGGCGTTGCTCATCCTGGCGGATCAGTTGGGGGCGCACTGGTTCGGCGTGGTCCAGATCGGCGTGGCCTTCATGTCCTATGCCCTGATCACCGCCGAATGGGGCATGATGTCCCTGGGCATCCGCGAGGTCTCCCGTCTGGACGAGCCCGACGCCATCCTGCGCTACGCGCGGCAACACACCGGCCTGCTGGCCCTCCAGGCCGCCCTGGTTTTCGGCCTGGGCCTGCTGATCCTGCCCCGGCTGCCTTTCTACAGCCACGCGCCCCTGGTGTTCCTGCTCTATCTGGCCAGTGTGCTGCCCCAAGTCTACACCCAGAACTGGATCGCCGTGGGACTGGAGCGCATGTCTTGGGTGGGCGCCTCGCGCATCGTGCGCAGCCTGGTCTATTGCGGACTGATCCTGCTACTGTCTTTCCTGGACGGCAAGGACGGCATCCAGGGGGCTGTCTGGGTGCCCCTCAGCTTCCTACTGGCCATGCTTGTGAGCAATCTGGTGGTCAACTTCCCGGTGGCCCGCTGGCTGGGGCATTTCGTGCACCCGCACACCGTGGACTGGGCCGAGGCTCGGCGCCGCTGGCGCGAGACCGGGACCATCGGGGTCAACATCATCGTCCTGCGCCTGCTGTTCAACATCGACATCCTGATGCTGGGCAGCCTGGCGGCTCCCGAGGTGGCCGGCAACTACGCCGCCGCGGCCCGCATCATCTTCCTGTTGGTGGTGGCCGTGGAGGTGCTGTGGGCGGCTCTGTTGCCCCGGCTATCCCGGCTGGCCAAGGAACCCGGCCCCGCTTTCCGGCGGGCCTTCAATCTGTATTTCGGGCTGGTGGCGGCCATCCTGCTGCCCGTGGCCTGGGGAGGCTTCCAACTGGGCGATCAGATCATCGCCTTCGTGCACCGGGGACAGTACCCACAGGCCGGGCCCGTCTTCCAGGTGCTTGCGGTCAGCTACTCCATGCTGGCCCTGGCCACCTTTCTGGGCAACACGCTGCTTTCGGAAGACAGGCAGAGGCTTTACAGCCTGCCGCTGCTCGTCGCCTCTCTGGTGGCCGTGGCCGGGGTGCGCTGGCTGGTGCCCACGCACCAGGAGCAGGGGGCCAGCTGGGCCATGCTGGCTGCCCACGGCGTGCTCCTGGTGTGCCTGCTGGCCATCAATCGCGACAAGCTCCAGCGGGAGCTGGGCCTATTTCTGCTGGGGCTGGCGCCCGCTCTGCTGGCCATGATGGCGGTCCTGGTTTTCCTGCCTCCGGTGCATCTGCTTTTCAGGATCGGCGCGGCGGTGATGGTTTATGGCGCGGCCGCCGCCCTGCCGGCGCGGCGTTTCCAGGCCCGTTTGCGGGCGTAATGAGTCCTTGTCCAGATTCGAGGCTTGCCCTAATTTCTCTCCGATGAAAGTCCTGGTACAAAACAGTCTATGGTGGCCCCAGGTGATCGGCGGGGCCGAGATATCCTCCCACCTGCTGGGGCGGGAGTTGCGCCGCCGTGGGCTGCGGGCCGACGCCGTGGCCAGCACCGGCCGCACCACCGGCCAGGACGGCCTGCGGATCCGCCCCACCGACGATGGCCTGGGCACCGTCTTCGAGGCCCCCGCCCATGGGCTGTACGATTTTTTCCCCACCGAAGAGGCGAGGTCCGGCATCCTGACCCGTGGTCTGAACCACTTTGCCGCGGTGCATTCCAGCCGCTGGGAAAAGCTCTTCGGCGAGGTTCTGGAGCGATCCCAACCGGATATCGTCCACACCAACAACCTGGTCGGCCTGACGCCCGCCATCTGGTCCGCGGCCCGTCGCCACGGCATTCCCGTCATCCATACCATCCGAGACTACCATCTGCTTTGCCCCCGCACCACCCTGCTGCGTAGCAACGGGGCCGATTGCCAGAACCCGCCCCTTCCCTGCCGCCTGCTGGCCAGGCTGAAGCGGCGCCGCACCGGCGGCCTGCGCATGGTCACCGCCCCCACCCGCTTCGTGCTGGACAAGCACCTGGCGGCGGGCGGTTTCCCGGGCGCCCAACCCCATGTCATACCCAACGCCCTGGAGGAATGGCCGGCGGAAATCCCCACGCGGCGGGCGGGCGGTCCCGTCCGGGGCCTTTTCTTGGGTCAGATCGACACCCACAAGGGAATCCCCGAGCTGCTGGCCGCCCTGGGCGCGCTCCTCGCCGATGAGACCTGCGCCGACCTGCAATTCGATTTCGCCGGCCGGGGTCCTCTGGTCACCGAAGTGGAAAGCTTTTGCGCCGCGAATCCCCAACGCCTGCGCTACCACGGCCAAGTCACCGGTGACGAGAAACGCGCCCTGCTGGCCGCCTGCGGCTTCATGGTCGTCCCCTCTGTCTGGGCCGAACCCTTCTCCCGCAGCATCATCGACGGTTTCAGCTGGGGCATGCCCGCCATCGGCGCCCGGCGGGGAGGGATTCCCGAAGTGATCACCGCCGACCGGGACGGCTTGGTTGTCGAGCCCTCGGCTCAGGAACTGGCCCGGGCCATGCGCGCCCTGGTCCTGGACCCCCACAAGCGGCTGGCCATGGGAAGCCGGGCCCGGCAAGGGGCGTCACGCTTCACCCTGGCGGCCCAGGTGGATCGTTTCATCCGGCTGTACGAGACCATGGCGGGAGGATCGGCATGAAAGACCGTCTCTGGTCCTTCCTGGCGGGCTTCCTCCTGTCCGTCAACATCTACGTGCTGCCCTTCCTGCCCACATCCCCCCGTGGCACCGATGCCGCGGCGCTGCTGCTGGGGCTCTGGATCCTGGGCCGCCTGGTCCGGCGCCGGCAGCCCCCTTGGCCCCTTTCGTTGGCTCTGTTGGCGGGCCTCATCCCCCTGATCTGGCTCTTCTTCAACATTCTGGGCAAGGACCAGACCACCGCCCTGGCCAGCGCCCGCTGGCTGGTGGCCGTGCCCTGGGCCGTGGCTCTGGCGGCCTTGTTCCGCCATGAGGAAAGATCGCTGGATTTCGCGCGCGGGCTCTTCGTCGGCGGGCTGGTGAACGTGGCGGTGATCGTGCTGCAATGGCTGGGACTGGAGTCCATCCTGGTGCTGCTGGGGCTGTCCCCCAGCGATGCCAGCTTCCACCATTTCGTTTTCCATCAGGTGCGCCTGCCCGGCCTGCACGGCCACCACAATTCCTCCAGCGCGGTGCTCAGCCTGATGGTGCCCGCCGGCTTCGTGCTCTATTTCCGCAAGCGCATGGGCGCGCCCGCGCTCTTCGGAGGGCTGCTGGCCATGATGCTGGCCCTGCATCTGACCAGCACCCGTAGCCCGCTGATCATCGCCATCCTGACGGTGGCCTTCGTCACGGCCCAGGCCCGCCGCATGCGGCAGGGAGTGATGATCGGCATCTTCATGCTGAGCATCCTGCTGCCCTTGCTGATGGTCTATGGCCCTCCCGGCGGCTGGGCCCGCTGGAAGAATAAAGAAGCCCTCATCAGCAACGCCACCGAACGGCAGGACAGCGGCCGCGGCGCCCTGGAGCTGTGCCTGGAATATCCCCTGGGCCTGGGTGTCGAGAAATCCCATCAGGAGCTGGACAGCGCCACGGGCATCAAGGCCGCCCACAACGCCTTCCTGCAGGCGGCCCTGACCTGGGGGCTGCCCTTCGGCTTCTTCGTGCTGCTGGCTTATGGGGTGCTGATCGTGCGTAGTTTCGGAGGTATCGCGGGAGGATTGTTCCTGCCGGGAGCCCTGGCTTTCCACACGGCCGGGCTGTTCATGTTCGAAGAACACCTGAACAACCCGACCTTCGTGATCCTCACGCTTTTCGTGATGACGGCCGCCTATCTCAGGAGCGGAAGATCTCCCGCCGATTCGCCAGCAGATAATCCCAGCTGAAGCCCAGCACCACTCCACCGAGGGCCCCCAGGAAAACCAGAATGAGCGTGGCGCGCAATCCTCGCGGGCGCACCGGCTTCTGCGAGACGATGGTCCCGCCCACCTGCTGCAACGGGGTCAGCGAATTGAGCTGAACCTGCTTGGAACGGATGTCGTTGCGCACCTCCGAGCGCTTCACCGGCAGGACGAAATCCCGTTCCAGCTCCAACTCGCCGATGCGTTTCTCGATTTCCCTCAGCTTGGACGCCACCGTGGCTTCCCGCTTCATGGTGCGTCGCCGCATCTCCAGCTTGGCCACTTCCTGCTCGAAGCGGAAGCTGTCTCTCAGGGCCGCGTTGCGTTCCAGGCCGCGCTGCAGCTTGAGCCGCAGTTCCCCCAGCCCTTCCAGCACATCGCCCCCATCCAGGACCGCCTCTCGGCGGGCCCAGGCGGGAATCTGGTCCGGACTGATCTCGTTCTTATTCCGCGCCACCGCGGCCACCACCGCGTTCAGTTCCGTCAGATTTTTCTGCAATTCCGGCCGCTCGGTGGATAGATTCTCCAGCCGCCGCTGATACCAGTCCAGCTGCTTCTCCAAAACCTCCAGGTCGATACCCAGTTCCTGATCCAGAACCGCCACCACCGCGCTGTCCGCCCGGGCTTGCTCCAGATCCAGGTTCAAGCCCACCTCCTGCTTGTCCACAGAACTGAAACGGGTTTCCAGCACCTGGATCTGTAGGTTTAGCCCTTCACGGGTCAGCTCGATGCTGCTGGTCGCCTGGTCCCCTTCGGCATAATCGCGAAAGATGGCAATGCTGGTATCGATGATGGCGCGGGCCATCTCCGGACTGGTGCCGGTGGTCCACAACGTGACCACCTCGCCCCCGGCCAGATTCGTCAGCCCGGTGGCGATGAACTCCGTCTGGACGACGGGTTTGAAGTCCCGTTCCATGCCCAGCCGCTTGGCCAGCTCGCGCTGGTAAAGCATCTTGTCGAACCAGGTGGTGATATCCTTCAACTGCCACTGCCGCAGGGGAAAACCCTCCGGCGTGTAGGCCGTGATGCCGGGCCGCACCGTGGCCGTGGCGATCAGCCGCCGGCGCCACATGATGTTCAGGATGGTGACTAGGCCGAACTCCTGGTCCGCCGTTCTTTCCTCCGCCAAGGGCGTCTCCTTTATATCAGAAAATCTTTTCCCGCTTGCCCGGACTGTTGGCCGGAATCTGGGCCGCCCCGCCGACAGCATGCCGAATACACGTGGCTCGCGATGCTGTGGGTGAGGCAGGACGATATTAGCCTGCGGCCGGGACTTGGTCAAAGTTTGTTGATGGTTGTTGCCGGCGAAAGGCCGCGTTACCATGATGTTGGACAGCCACACCCCGAGGGGAGTTTTCCTTGAAATACCTGCTGTTTGGCGCCGGAACGCAAGGCACGGCCATCGCCCACGATCTGCTGCGCCACGCCCCGGATACTGCGGACCTGATGGTCGTGGACCGCAGCCGCGAGGCCCTGGATCTTCTGCGGACACGTCTGGATGACCGCCGGCTGCGCACCGCCTGCCTGGACGTGAGCGACACCGCGGCGGTAGCCCCCCACTTCCGAGCCGCCCGGGTGGCCATCAGCGCGGTGGATTACTGGCACAACGCGGCCCTGGCCGCCGGTGCCGTGGCCGGAGCCTGCCACTTCCTGGATCTGGGCGGCAACAACGAGGTGGTGGAACGGGAATTCGCGCTGGATGCCGAGGCCCGCGCCGCCGGCGTGAGCCTTGTGCCGGACTGCGGTCTGGCCCCCGGCCTGGTCGGCATCCTGGGCTACTGGCTGGTGGACGGTCTGGACAAGGCGGAAAACCTGAAGCTGCGTGTGGGAGGCCTGCCCGTCCGGCCGCAGCCTCCCATGAACTACAAGATCGTCTTCTCGGTGCAGGGTCTGATCAACGAGTGCATCGAGCCGGCGGTGGTCATCCGCAACGGGCGTCTGGGCAACGTGCCGCCTCTCAGCGAGCTGGAGACGCTGGTCTTTCCCGAACCCTTCGGTGAGCTGGAAGCTTTCCAGACCAGCGGCGGCACCAGCACCCTGCCGCGCACCTTGCTGGGACGCGTCCCCTTCCTGGACTACAAGACCATCCGCTACAAGGGGCACTGCGCGCAGTTCCGTCTTCTGCACGAGCTGGGCCTGACGGACCACCGGCCGCGCCCGTTCCGCGGCGGCAAGGTCAGCCCCCGCCAGATGCTGGCGGCCGTCATGCAGGAGAAGCTGGATCTGCCCGGCGAGGATGTGGTGCTGCTGAGGGCCACCGCCGAGGGCTGGGACACAGACGGGCAAGCCCTGCGGCACGTCGTGCAGATCATCGATCACCACGACGGCGAGAACGGCATCTCCGCCATGATGCGCATGACCGGGTATCCGACCGCCATCATCGCCTGGTTGCTGGCCAGTGGGGAGATCGATGCGCCCGGCGCCCGGGAGCAGGAACGCATCGTGCCGGGCGAGCGCATGATCGAGCTGCTGCGGCAACGCGGGGTGGCCATCGAGATCAGCGAGAGCCACCCTGGGAAACCGGTCTGACGGAACCGGTCTGACGGAACCGGGGATTCACGACGGAGAAGGGCCTCTTCGGTCCATTTACCCCGCTCCGCCCCCGCCGCCGCCGGCTCCGCCACCGCCTCCGCCGCTGGCGCCCCCGCCCGCGCCGGTGGCGCTGGACATGGTCGACCCCACCGCGGACACCGCCGCGGAGAACGACGTGCCGAAGTCTCCGCCGTGGCTCCCCACCGCGGGGTGATACCAGGACATGCTGGCCCCGTCGTCCGGCACCCTCTTGCCCAGGTCTCGCAAGCGCCCCTTGCTCAGACCGAACAGGACGCCGTAGATGAAGTAGGCATTCATGAACTGCCCCATCCGAGACGGATCCTCTTGCCGAAATTTCCCTTTCCGCAAATGCCGTTGCAAGCCTTTGTAGCGGGCTATCCGGCGCCCTCCCGCCAGGCACCACGGCCAGCAAGCCGACAGCGTGCACGACGAACAACAGCATCACGCCCAGAGCGGTCAGGCCGGCCGCCATCCACAGCGCCCTGTTGCGGGCCTTGATGCTTTCTTCGGCGAACCAGGCGCGCGACGCGCCCTCCTTCTTCACCATGCGGGACCATCGCCCGAAAAAGGACCGCACCTTCGAGCGCTTCTTCCGAAACGCTCTGCTGTCCACGGTGTCGGTCCGCTGCCCCGTCATTTCCTCGAAGACGAAGTCCAGCAATTCCGTCTCGAACGGCAACAGTTCCGCCCGGTGCCCCTCCAGGTGATCGGTTTTCAGCACCCAGTGATGCCGGGGCTCCCACTTCTCCCTGCCCAGAAAACCGACCTTGGCCACGTACTCTTCCCGGAACTCCACGAAACCACGTCGGCCCAGGTCCATCAGGGTGGCCATGAGACTGGACGCGACCACGGAGCGGCTGTTGAGCAGGTAGCTGACCAGGGCCGGCGGCAGATCATCGGGTGCGCTCCACGTGCTCACGGGGATGGAACCCTGGCCAGGGAAAAGACGCCGCTGCCGCCGCCACAGGCGCACGAACCAGAACCAGGCCAGAAGCACCACCACAGGCACCATCCGCAAGGCCACGGCCTGGCGCTTCTTCAGCTTATCCCTTTTCTCGACGGCCCGGCGACGCTCCTGGTTGGCCTCTTCCGCCCAGGCGGCCTCTTCCTCGGTCACCGACGCGCTGACATACCCCGCACGTTCGAACGCCTCCGGGAACAGCTCCGGAGGATAAAGGATGCGCAGTTCGAAGAAGCGCCGGCGCGGCAGCTTGGTGCAGGAAGCCGTGACCACACCGTCGTTGCTGGTGCGGCTCTCGCCCCACAGCGGACCATGGGCCCACTGCCGCACCTTCCAGTCCTCCACCGCCACCGGCGGATTGACGGTGATATCCACCTGATCCGTCCGCTTCTTGAAACCCTTGCCGATGAACTTGTAGTACAGCACGGCCGCGTCCCGATGGCGGTGCACCGCGTCGCGCACTCCGTAATCGATGGCGAAGGTGCGCGTCTCGTTGCGGGCGCGGTAGAACCAGCGCACCTCCACTTCCTCGGCGCCATGCGTCACCTTGTAGGTTCCGGGTTCCTCGCTGTCGCTCTGCACGTAGGGCCGGCCGTTCTCGCTGACGCGGAAATCCTCGTAGTCGATGCGGTCATCCAGCGCGTAGGTTCGGTAGGCGTATTTGAAGCGCCCCTTGAAGCGGTAGGTGCGCTCCTCGCGAACCTGCATGGAACCGTCCCGGGCCAGATCGGCGGTGATCCGCACGGCGGGCATGCGGTAGGACTTGTCCGCGCGAGCGGCCGGGGCCGTGGTCATGTTCATGGTCATGAGCAGAAGCAGGACAAGCGGGGCGAGGCGGGCGGTGCGCATCGGCAATTCCTCTTTCGACAAGGATCTCAAAATCATGAAAAAGTCCGGGCCGTCACTATCCCGGCCCGGACCATTCCTTCATGGGCGGGGCTAATTCAGCAGTCCCTTCAGGCGATCCTTGTGGACGGTGAAGCTGAGCATCTTCAGCCGGATATAATCACCGGACCAGAAGTAATACCCCTTGAACCGCCCCAGGCGACTGCTGCGGTTGCTATCCTTGATCAGGAACCAGTCCTGCCCCCCCAGCTTCGTGTAGCCGACGACGTGCACGCCGTGGTCATCGCCCGTGGTGCCGTTGGCGATGCGGAACTCGCCACGTAGGCTTCGGAGTTGTCGCCGCCGATGCTGACGCTGTACCCGTTCCGCACCGCATCCTTGATGACCGCGTAGAATTCGGAAAGGGGCAGATTCAGGTAGTCGTCCTTGCGGCGCCAGTTGTCCGTCACGTCCAGCAGGACGCGGGTGTGGAAAGGTTCGTTCATGCGAGAGACGCAGCCCACATAGTCATCCATGTCCAGCCCCAGGACATCGCTGAGGAAGGCCTTGGGCGTGTAGACACGGCCCTCGAAACGCACCTCGGCGGGCGGGGTGCCCAGATGCTTGTCCAGGATGGCCCGCACATAGGTCATGTTCTGTTCCCGCTCCCAGGTGCCGCTTGCCAGCACCCAGTCCAGGAAGCCCTTCAGTTCCTTCATCAGGGGCGTGTGGTCGTGCATGCCGTGCTCCCACTTCAAGCCGGCGTACTGATCGCGGGGCACGGCGCCGTACTTGCGGAACACCTCCAGGGTGCCGTGGTCCTGGCTGCCCTGGGCCAGGGGCGTGTGCCCGAAGCTCTCCAGGTAAGCCCGGCACTTCTCCACGTACTCCCAGTAGACCACCCACATCTCGGACAGCTTCACCTCCTGGCCGCTCAGCCGTTTGGCCTCGGCCTCCATGTAGCTGACGGAGCAGAAGGCCCAGCAGGTGCCCGTGTAGTACTGGGGCGTCGGCGGCAGATGCCAGACCTGCTGGAACTGATCGGGATTTTTGGGGGACTTCACCTTGGACCAATCCACGCGCAGTTCCTGGCGCGCGTCTTCCTTGGCTTCGGCCTCGTCTTCGTAACGCTGATCCACGGCGGCGCGGATGCTGTCCCGCCGGGCCTGCCAGGCGTCGCGGGCCTTCTCGATCTGGTCCAGAACGGGGTACTCGTTCTTGGCGCGGTAGACCGGATCCGCCGCCTGGGCCAGCCCCGCGCCGAGGGCGATCAGGATGATGATGCTCAAATAGCGCATGTTTCTGCCTTTCCTCACAATCCCGTGATGGCGATATCACCGACACCCGACATGATCAACAGCAAGACGAAGGCCGTCTTCACGCCCCAGCCGAGGATGCCGATCATCACCGCCTTGACGTTGTTCTCATAGTTCATGACCACCCGGATGGCCACGATGAAAGCCAGCAGCCACCAGACATTGGCCGCCAGATTGGCGAAGGCCCCCAGGGGATAGGGCATGATCCCCAGCCCGGCGATGACCCCGGGCGCGCAGGCGTAGCCCCCGGCGCGCAGCACCGCCGGCAGAGTGGCGCGCGTGCCGGGTTCCCGCAGGACGGTGATCCCCAGCAGATAAGCCAACAGAGCGGAAAGGAACCATCCTCCCAGCGAGGCCGACGCGCCGCCCAACAGGCCCTTGAACCCGACCATCTCCATGCCCAGAGCGGTCGCCACGCTGGCGATGACCATAACGGTCATGGCTTCGCCCATGGCTTGCCGATCCCAAGCGACTGCGGCGTAGAGGGTGGGGTCCAACTTGGCGGCGCGGATCATACGGCCGACGATCTGGGCCATGGCGAACTCCTTCAGGATCGGATTTCGGGCCAATATAGCGGGGGGCGGGGCGGGTTGGCAAGAGGGGCGCTAGGGTCTGGGTTGCTATGGAGCCTCCGTTCGGCTCGCCCGGGTATCCCTCCCGTGTATTTCCAGATCTTCGGCCTCCTTGGCGCGCTTTGTCTGGCCATGGAGACCGGGCGAGATTCACAATTGAAGTCACGGGAGAATGGGTCGGGGTCGGCATTTGTGACAAGATGGTTTGTTTCAAGATGATTTGCTCCAAGATGACCAGCGAGCGTTTGTAGAACGGCTCGGTCCTGGCTGGATTGACGCTTCTGCTGAGTCAACGTCCTTCTGGATCAACGTCCTTTGGGTTTCGCGCCCGGCTGGTGGTTTTTCCTCCGGGTGGATTTCTGTTTGTCGTGGGCCCGTTGGTGGCAGGCGCTGCAGAGGGTCGTGAGGTTTTCCTCGGCGTTGGTCCCGCCTTGATGGCGGGGGATGATGTGGTGGATTTCCAGGAATCGGGTATGCGGGCAGCCGGGCGCTTGGTAGCGGTGTTGGTCGCGGGCCAGTACCCGCCGGCGGGTACTGAGCGGGATGGCCGATTTGTTGGGACCGTCGTCGGTGGCGACGCGGGCGTCGCAGGCCAGTTTCTCGTATTCCGCCGGGGTGAGTTCGGTTTCGCCGCGGCTGGTCGTGATGTGGGATTTTTCGCATGGCCTCAAGCAGCATGATCGCCCGGCCCGAACCGGCTACCGCGCCGCCCTGCTTCCCGATGGCCTCGATCAGCGCCTCGAAATGGGCCAACTGCTCGCTGGTCAATTCGAAGGTGACCTTGTGGGTGAGAGCCACGGGGAGCGCGCCGGAGGGATGGGGGCTCGCCAAACCCTGAGCCGGATTCTGCACCCGTTCCCGCCTGGCCCGCTGCTTGGCCCGCTTCACCGTTTCGCGCAGTTCCTGCCGGCTCTTCTTCTTGGCCTCATTCAACCAACGGTCCTCATTCTTGTCATCAGCCACCTTCACGATCTCCCGCGCCTTGGTATAGCCGATCTTCCCTTCC
>PDWI01002939.1_pt1 | contig 24948 bp, 26 predicted proteins | sample 1430891 | NCBI WGS metagenome assembly PDWI01 (sample SAMN01162508, study PRJNA174530) | Oral metagenome, whole genome shotgun sequencing project. | biome: Marine environment; feature: Marine mammal; material: Swab sample of the gingival sulcus; isolation source: swab sample of gingival sulcus...
GACGCAATCGCCGAGGTCTGCGATCTCTACTCGCCTCAGGAGTGCTGGAACTACTTCAGGGCTGCCGGATATGTCTCAGGTTAACGGCGGGACGCTTTAAGGCTTCTGATAAGAAACCACCCCGGCATTCCACGCATCATTCTCGCCGACCTCATCCGACTCCGGCAATGCCCCGATCCCATCGGTGAATGAGCAAGCATAGCGGTGATTGGATTGATCCGTCGGCGGCGCAAGCTCGGGATTGTCCAACGTGCCGGTTGCGATTTCAATCTCATGATCATCATCAGCGCCTTCCAGACTCAGCGGCGTGCCACACGCGGCGCAAAACCCCCGCTTGCTCACATTGGAACTCGCAAAATAGCTTGGCGCCCCCTGCGTCCATTCCAACCCATGCACAATGACAAGCGGCGCATAAAACGCCCCGAACGCCTTCTGACACATCCGACAATGACAAACGGTCGAACGCCCCAGCGACGCCACGCGATACCGCACCGCCCCACACTGACACCCGCCGGTGATTTCCTCTTTCTGATCCATAGCACGAGACTGCCCGAAAATGTCCGAGACTGTCCAGAGTCGTGCAGGAAATTGCAACAATGGTGTGAAGGGACAGAGAGCGGACAACGTGAGCTTTCGCTGAGCGAGAATGAATGTCGGCTTGTCCAATCCTCGCATCCCTGAAGGCACCCAGTCATTTGACAAAGATTGGCTTGGAAAGTACGCTGGTCCTGCCGAGCGCCGGAGAAATGGCCAAGGATGGAGGGGGAGGCTGCTTTGTCATTCAGACATGGCGGATCGCGTCGTGAAGCTTCCACGATGGGCTGTCATTTTGTGTCTGGATGTTCCTATGCTTCACCTCGAATTTCGCCCCTCACTGTTTGATCGCCTGACAATAAACCATTTTCGTAGAAGCTTACGAAAGCTGGGATTGCGTGGTCTTGATGAAAACCTCAATGAGGTCTTGCGATCTGAGACAGCGTTTATGATTGACCGGACAACACAAAGTCACATCCTGTTCGGAGCTTGTATCTTGGCAAGTTATCGAATGTTGCGCCGTTCTGGTTTGTCAGAAAAGGACGCAAAGCGCACGCTTGCGCCGATCGTTTGTGGAGATGGGCGCAAAACGCAGGCCGTAATCATGTGGATTGTTTGTAATCTGACTCGTGACTTATTTCGGCAATTCGAGAGTTACTCTCGAGACCAACTACCACGTAAATACGGGCGGTCTTTCAAATTCGTCCATTCCACAACTTCGGAAGGCTTCGTTTCGTGTGTGACGCTTTGCGGCTACAAGACTTTCCTCGCACGGCATCGGGCAACAGAACTCTTATCGGTCTTCTGCGAATGGGACAAAGTTTGGATCGACATGCTTCCCCCCACAATCGGGTTCAAACGTCCACAAACCCAAGCTGACGGAGCCAAGTCCTGCATCTTTGAGTTTCAAGACAGATCATCGAAGCCGCCATTCGTATAGTTTGCGGCATCGGTCAGCGTTGCTGCTCAAAGTAGCCATTTACAAATAGGATTTGGTGGAGCCTAGGGGGATCGAACCCCTGACCTCTTGCATGCCATGCAAGCGCTCTCCCAGCTGAGCTAAGGCCCCATGCGGGCGGTTTCTAGGCAAAGCCCGCCGGGGGTGCAAGCGAAAAATCAGGCTTTGGCGCGCATTGGACGAAAATTCTTTGCCCACCGTCAAATTGCCGCGCACACCTTGACCCCCATCCCGCCTTGTCCTAAACGGTGCCTCGAAAAGCGGGTATGGTGAAATGGTATCATAAGAGCCTTCCAAGCTTAAGGTGCGGGTTCGATTCCCGCTACCCGCTCCAGCCTCCTCCAATGCCATCAATCCCATAGCGCGACGGGTGGGATTGTGCTTTTGTGGCTCTGAACACCACAGGAGCCCGCCGCATGAAGTATTTCCTCATTATTCTCGCCGTTCTCGGGTTGTTTTTTCTGTCGATGTTCGGCTGGGTCAGCGTGAAATATCGCCTGACGATGACGGTAGATACGCCCGACGGGCCGCGGACGGGGAGTGTGGTTCGGCGGGAAGGGTATGGTTTCACCGGGCTGCCCAGCGAGATCGGTGGCGGGCATAAATGGAACACCCAGGGCGAGGCGTTGGTGCTCGATCTCGGCGGGGGAAAATATGTGTTTGCGCTGCTGTCGACCAGTCTGGCGGCGGGGAGTTTTGACGCAGCGGGGCGGCTGGCCGATTGGCGCGGCAGCCCGCCCAACTTCTACTACGCCTTTCTCGGCCTGAAATGGTTCACCTACGGATCGGTGCCCGTGCCCGCGCACAAGATGCCGCTGCTGGTGAGCTTTGCCGACATCAACGACCCCGCATCGGTGTTCCGGGTCGACCCGAAGGACATGGCCGCCAGCCTCGGCGAGGGCTACGCCCTGCGGGACATGCAGGTCGAAATCACCTGGGCGCGGATGACCGAGGGGCGGGTGGAGGAGGTTTTGGGGTGGTTGGGGCAATACCCGGAACTTCCACTTTTACCTAAGGTTGATCCTCATGATTTTTCATTTGCAGCCAAAATGCGGCAGGGTCAGTTTATCAGGAGGCCGAACTAATGACAGATTCAAAGATTTCCAAAGACTTGTTTCTCTCCATCTTGGCAATGGACGCCTACAATCGCGGCTATGATGCTGGGATTGCGGATGGAGAGGGTGATACCGTCGTGGATAGCGATGGAAACCTGATTGATAAGGATGGGCTGGGACTGGCCGGAAAGCAAGTGGGCGCGGCTATCGTGTTAAACGTTCCATTGCCTACAGATTCCGAGGCCAACAGCTTCTACGCCCTTTCCTACGAAATCACCGGCGACAACGCCCCCGAAGGGCTGGCCGGGAAGACGGTGGTTTCGTTTCGGGGGACGGATAATTTGAATCCGTTTTCAAACTGGTTTGGGGACGGAATGTGGGATCCGGGAACAGGCTTTTTGCTCGGCGCCGGCGACATAGAGGTTCCGCAAGCCTCCCTTTCCCATGCGTTCTATAGCGATGTGCTTGCATCCACGACAGGCGGCGCGTCTGCCGAAGATATCATCCTGACAGGCCATTCTCTGGGCGGGGGGGATATAGCTGACGGGAGTGGATTTTGATCCCAAAATCCACGAAGCATCAGCGTAAAATCAGAAACTTATAGCCAAAAGGCACAATCAAAATTGTGTCGTTTGGCTATAATACAGCCCCACCAAACAAAACCAGCCGCCCCTTGCGAGGCGGCTGTGTTGTGAGATTACCCGGCGCGGGAGGCGTTTAGTTATCGTCGTCCGGCGCGGCGACGTCTGCCAGTTCGTCGAGCGACACGTCGTCGTTATCGTCGTCATCGTCCAGCACATCGTCGTCGAGTTGCACGTCGGCGGCGTCGGCGGCGTCATCCGCATCCAGCAATTCGTCCTCGATCTCCGCCTTGGTCTTCTGGCCCGCATCGGCCTTGTCCGCGACCATGGTGCGCGAGGATTTGCCGTTGTCCAGCTCCACAACCTTGCCGGTATAGGGGCTGATCACCGGGTTGGCATTCAGGTCATAGAAACGCTTGCCGGTTTCGGGGCAGACGCGCTTGGTTCCCCATTCTTCCTTAGCCATGATTACCCCTTTCATCAGGTTTCGCGAGATTTCACGCGCAACTGCCACAAGTGCAATCGGCTGTCAAAGCCTTTTATAATATGCTTTAGCATGGGCGGGTTAATGTTTGGCTAACGGAGGCGCGGGAGTGGAGAAACTGGAGGCAGGCGGCGTTGAGGTTTGGCTGAAACGCTCGGCGCGGGCGAAGCGGTTGTCGCTGCGGGTATCGCGGCTCGACGGGCGGGTAACGCTGACCCTGCCGATGCGCGCACCGGAACGCGAGGCGCGGCGGTTTCTGGCGGATAAAGCGGACTGGGTGCGTGCGCAACTGGCGCAGGGGGTGGAGCCAGTCGTGCCGATGCCGGGCGGGAGCCTGTTGTTTCGCGGCGAGGTGCTGCCGATCATGGCGGCGCCGGGACGGTCGGTGCATTTGCAAGCGGGGGAAATCCGGGTGCCGGAACGCGACCCGGCGCGCAGCCCGGCCCGTCTTGCAGCGTTTCTGAAATTGCAGGCCCGCGAGGCGCTATCGGCCGCTTCGATCCACCACGCCACCCGCCTCGGCGTGCGCTACAGCCGCCTGACCTTGCGCGACACCCGCTCGCGCTGGGGATCATGCAGCCATCGCGGGGCGCTGATGTATTCCTGGCGGCTGATTCTGGCGCCGCCGGAGGTGCTGGACTATGTCGCCGCGCATGAGGTGGCGCATCTGGTGGAAATGAACCACTCGCCCGCCTTCTGGGCCACCGTCGCGCGCACCCTGCCGGGCTATGAAGCCCCGCGCCGCTGGTTGCGCGACCACGGCGCCGAACTGCACCGTTACCGCTTCCGCGAGGCGTGACTTGACCTTCGCGAAAGGCGAAAAATTCTGCGCTCAGAGGGACAGGCAGGCGCAGCCCGGCGGGGCCGCCGGGCAATGGTTGACTTGACCTTCGCGGAGTTTGTGATCACATTGCCCGCATGTTGCAGAACCCACCCCCCGCCGACAGTGGCCTCGCCGCCCATGAACGCGTTTACCGCGCCCTGCGCTCGCGCATCATGTATGGAGAGCTGGACCCCGGCATCGCGCTGACCATCCGGGGGGTTGGCGCGGAATTTGGTGTGTCGATGACGCCCGCGCGTGAGGCGGTGCGGCGACTGGCGGCGGAAGGGGCGCTGTCACTTTCCGCGACCGGCCGCGTCAGCACGCCGGAACTGACCCCGGAGCGAATCGAAGAACTCGCCGCCCTGCGCGCGTTGCTGGAGCCGGAACTGGCGTCACGCGCGCTGCCCCGCGCCCATATGGCGCTGATCGAACGCTTGCGGGCGCTGAATGCGCAGGTCGGTGAGCATATCGCACGGCGGGATGTGAGCGGCTATATCCGCAACAATCTGGAATTTCATCGCGCGCTCTATCTACGGGCGCAGGCGCCGGCGATGCTGGCTATGGTCGAAACCGTCTGGCTGCAACTCGGGCCGACCATGCGGGTGCTGTACAAGGAACGCAAAGGCTCGGAACTGCAAAAAATGCACCGGCAAATCCTCGCCGCGCTGGCCGCTGGCGACGAACCGGGCCTGCGCCTCGCCATGCGCACGGATGTGACGCAAGGGCTACGAATGCTGACAACATAAAAAAGGCCGGGAACACCCCGGCCTTTGCGCTTTATCAGATCACGAGTGGATCGGACCGTCGCCACAGGCCAGCGCCGCTTCGCGCACGGCCTCGGAGAAGGTCGGGTGGGCGTGGCAGGTGCGGGCGAGGTCTTCTGCCGCCGCACCAAATTCCATCGCCATGCAGGCTTCGTGGATCAATTCGCCCGCCGCCGGGCCGATGATATGCACCCCGAGAATGCGATCCGTCGCCTTATCCGCGAGGATTTTCACCATGCCATCCGCCTGCATCACTGCCTTGGCGCGACCATTGCCCATGAAGGAGAATTTGCCGACCTTGTAATCACGGCCCTCGGCCTTCAACTGCTCCTCGGTCTTGCCCACCGACGCCACTTCCGGCGTGGTGTAAATGACGCCGGGGATCACGTCGTAATTCACATGGCCCGCCTGACCGGCAATGCTCTCCGCTGCGGCCATGCCCTCATCTTCCGCCTTATGCGCCAGCATCGGGCCGGGGGTCACATCGCCAATGGCCCAGATGCCGGGCACGGAAGTCTTCCAGTGATCCGTTGCGATCTGGCCGCGCTCGGTCATCTGCACGCCCAGCGCGTCGAGCCCAAGCCCCTCGGTGAACGGTTTCCGCCCGGTCGCAACCAGCACCACATCCGCCTCCAGCTCATGCGCAGAACCATCCTTGCGCAGCTCATAAGACACCCTGGCCTTGTTCTTTTTGACGTCCACCTTCTGCACCGCCGCGCCCATGACAAAATTCATGCCCTGCTTTTTCAGGATGCGCTGGAAGGTCTTTTGCACCTCGCCATCCATGCCCGGCGTGACCTGATCCATGAACTCGACAACCGTGACCTCTGCGCCAAGCCGCGCATATACCGACCCCATTTCAAGGCCGATCACGCCCGCGCCGATCACCACCATCTTCTTGGGGATTTTCGGCAGCGACAGCGCGCCGGTGGAACTGATCACCACCTTCTCGTCGATCTCCACCCCCGGCAGGGTCGCAACCTCGGAACCGGACGCAATGACGATGTTCTTCGCGTTATACACCTCTTCGCCGACCTTGACCTGCCCGGCAGCGGGAATGCTGCCCCAGCCTTTGAGCCAATCAACCTTGTTCTTCTTGAACAGGAACTCGATGCCCTTGGTGTTACCGTCGATCACGTCCTGCTTATAGGCCAGCATCTGATCCCAATCGACGCTGGGCGACTTGCCCTTCAGGCCCATCTTGGCAAAATTATGCTCCGCCTCGTGCAGCGCGTGGGTCGCGTGCAGCAGCGCTTTCGACGGAATACAGCCCACGTTGAGACAGGTGCCGCCCAAAGTCTCGCGCCCCTCGACACAGGCGGTTTTCAGGCCCAGCTGGGCGCAGCGGATGGCGCAGACATAGCCCCCCGGTCCGCCGCCAATCACGATCACGTCATATTCGTTCTGTGCCATTGGATCCTCCTTTGGCCGAAAAATTTGCACACGCCCCATGCAGCCGCCTGCATCGGACGCAGATGTCACTTGTCACCGCCCTCGGGCCGGTTCAGAACCTCTGCCCCACAATCGGGACAGACAAGGCGACCCGCAAAGAACGGACCCGCCGATTTTTCTTCGACCTTCCAGCCGCCGCCCTCAAGCAGACGCATACTGGACGGACCTTCGCCCGGCGCCGTTTCCGGGCCGATGCCAACCACAAACACCGCCTCGCCTTCACGACCGCAGCCCGGACAAACAAGGCGTTCGGGCTTGCGATAAGCCATCTAGCCCTTCCCGTCCGACCCCGGACGGGTCAGCACGAAGGCAAGCACGAGTGTAAGGCCGACATAGCCGAGCGCCGCCCAGAAGAGCCAGGGCGCCACCCCGGCCCAGACGAGCAGCCCGGCCACGACCAGCACGATCACCGAGCGGATCGCCCAGATTTTCAACTTTGTCCGACGGTCCGGCATCATCGCCGCGAAATCGTTCCGGAGTTTATCCTCGCGCATTGCTTACAGATCCATCAACAGGCGACGCGGATCCTCAAGGGCTTCCTTCACCCGCACGAGGAACGTCACCGCGCCCTTGCCGTCAACGATCCGGTGGTCATAGGACAGCGCCAGATACATCATCGGACGCGCCACGATTTCCCCATTGATCACCATCGGGCGCTGCTGGATCTTGTGCATGCCCAGAATGCCGGATTGCGGCGGGTTGAGGATCGGGCTGGACATCAGCGAGCCATAGACCCCGCCGTTGGAAATGGTGAAGGTGCCGCCCTGCATCTCCGCCATCGACAGCTTGCCGTCGCGCGCCTTCCGGCCCTTCTCGGCAATCGCCTTCTCGATCTCGGCAAAGGACAGGCTGTCCGCATCATTGATCACCGGCACCACAAGGCCGGTCGGCGTGCCCGCCGCGACGCCCATATTGACGTAGTTCTTATACACGATGTCAGTGCCGTCGATCTCGGCATTGACCTCCGGCACTTCCTTCAGCGCATGGCAGCATGCCTTGGTGAAGAAGGACATGAAGCCCAGACGGACGCCGTGTTTCTTCTCGAACTCGTCCTTGTACTGGCTGCGCAGCGCCATCACTTCGGTCATGTCCACCTCGTTATAGGTGGTCAACATGGCGGCGGTGTTCTGGCTGTCCTTGAGGCGCTTGGCGATGGTTTGGCGCAGACGGGTCATCTTCACCCGCTCTTCGCGCGCCGCCTGACTTACAGGCGCAGCCGCCGCCGGAACCGCAGCCGGTGCGGATGCCAGCGCCGCCTGCACATCTTCCTTCATCACGCGGCCATCGCGGCCCGTGCCCTGAACCGCATCGCGCGACAGGCCCGCTTCCGCCATTGCCTTCTTGGCCGAAGGCGCGTCTTCCGGGTCACGCGCCGCCGGAGCCGCTGTTGGTGCCGGAGCCGCTGCCGCCGGGGCTTTCTCAGCCGCTGCCGGTGCGGGCGCAGCCGCCGCGCCGCCCGCCCCTTCTGTCAGGGTGCCCAGCAGCGCGTCCACGCCAACCGTTTCCCCTTCCGGCGCGGTGATCTCGCCCATCGTGCCAGCGGCAGGCGAACGCACCTCCACCGTCACCTTGTCGGTTTCCAGCTCACAGAGCATTTCGTCTGCCGCAACCGCGTCGCCCGGCGCTTTGAACCAGGTCGCTACGGTGGCTTCGGTGACGCTTTCGCCCAGAGTGGGCACCCGAATTTCGATGGTCATGCTTATTTTCCTTCGATAGTCAGCGCGTCATTCACGAGCGCCTCTTGCTGTGCTTTGTGTTGGCTTGCGAGGCCGGTCGCGGGCGAGGCCGACGCCGGACGCCCGGCATAGATTGCGCGGGTATTGGTCTTGCGGGCACGACTCAGCACCCACTCGATATTCGGTTCCATGAAGGTCCAGGCACCCTGGTTCTTCGGCTCTTCCTGCGCCCAGACCACATCCGCATTCGGGAAGCGCTCCATCTCCTTGATCAGGGAAATGGCCGGGAACGGATAGAACTGCTCCACGCGCAGGATATACACATCCTTCAACCCGCGCGCATCGCGCTCTTCCAGCAGGTCATAATAGACCTTGCCCGAACACAACACGACCCGCTTGATCTTGCTATCCGCCGCCAGCTTCGTGGTGGAGAAATCGGTGTTGCTACGCTTGTCGGCGTCATCGCGCAGGATGCGGTGGAACGACGTGCCCTCGGCAAAATCCTCCGCTTTCGACACGCAATTCTTGTGCCGCAGCAGCGACTTGGGCGTCATCAGGATCAGCGGCTTGCGGTATTCGCGGTGCATCTGACGGCGCAGGATGTGGAAGTAATTGGCCGGGGTCGAACAATTCGCCACGATCCAGTTATCCCCGCCACACATTTGCAGGAAGCGCTCCAGACGGGCAGAGGAATGCTCCGGCCCCTGCCCCTCGAAACCATGCGGCAGCAGCACCGTCAGGCCGGACATGCGCAGCCACTTGGCCTCGCCCGAGCTGATGAACTGATCGAACATGATCTGCGCACCGTTGGCAAAATCGCCAAACTGCGCTTCCCAGAGGGTCAGCGCATTCGGTTCGGCCAGCGAGTAACCATATTCAAAGCCCAGAACCGCGTATTCCGACAGCATTGAGTCGATCACTTCATAATGCGCCTGACCCTCGCGGATGTGGTTAAGCGGGTAATACCGCACCTCGTCGGTCTGATTGACCAGCCCGGAATGGCGCTGCGAGAAGGTGCCGCGGGTACAATCCTGCCCGGCAAGGCGCACGCGGTAGCCCTCGATTTGCAGCGACCCGAAAGCCATCGCCTCCGCCGTGGCCCAGTCAAATCCCTTGCCCTCGGCAAACATCTTGCCCTTGGTATCCAACAGGCGCCGCACCGTGCGATGCGCGTCGAACCCGTCCGGCACGGTAGACAGCGCCTTGCCAATATCGGCCATGTCCTGCTTGGAAATGCCGGTCTTGCCGCGCTCGTAATCCTCGCCTTGCTTGCCAAGATGGCTCCAGCGCCCGTCGAGCCAGTCCGCCTTGTTGGGCTTGTATTCCTTGCCCGCCTCGAACTCTTCGTTCAGGTAGGCCTGGAAGGCGGTTTTCATGTCGTCAATCTCGCCCTCCGGGATCAACCCGTCGCGCACCAGCCGCTCGGTATAAAGCTGCAACGTGGTCTTATGCTTCTTGATGGTCTTATACATCAAGGGGTTGGTGAACATCGGCTCGTCGCCTTCGTTATGCCCGAAGCGGCGGTAACAGATGATGTCCAGCACCACGTCCTTGTGGAACTTTTGCCTGAATTCGGTCGCCACCCGCGCCGCGTGAACCACCGCTTCCGGGTCGTCGCCATTCACATGGAAAATCGGCGCTTCGACCATCAGGGCGATGTCGGTCGGATAGGGCGAAGAGCGGGAGAAATGCGGCGCCGTGGTGAAGCCGATCTGGTTGTTGACCACGATATGCATGGTGCCGCCGGTCTTGTGACCAACGAGACCGGAAAGACCGAAGCATTCCGCCACAACCCCCTGCCCCGCGAAAGCCGCATCGCCATGCAGCAGCACCGGCAGAACCTTGGTGCGGTCTTTATCCGTAAGCTGGTCCTGCTTGGCGCGCACCTTGCCAAGAACCACCGGGTTCACCGCTTCAAGGTGCGACGGGTTGGCGGTCAGGCTGAGATGCACCTTGTTGCCGTCAAACTCACGGTCGCTGGACGCGCCGAGGTGATATTTCACATCGCCGGACCCGTCGACATCCTCCGGCTTGAAGCTGCCGCCGCGGAATTCGTTGAAAATCGCGCGATACGGCTTAGCCATCACATTAGCCAGCACCGACAGGCGCCCACGGTGCGGCATCCCGATGACGATCTCTTCAAGGCCCAGTTGCCCGCCGCGCTTGATGATCTGCTCCATCGCCGGGATCAGGCTCTCGCCGCCATCGAGACCAAAGCGCTTGGTGCCCATATATTTGACGTGCAGGAATTTCTCGAACCCCTCTGCCTCGACCAGCTTGTTGAGAATGGCCTTGCGCCCGTTCTGGGTGAAGGCGATCTCGTTGCCAAACCCCTCGATACGCTCCTTGAGCCAGCCCGCTTCGTCCGGGTTGGAAATATGCATGTATTGCAGGGCGAAAGTGCCGCAATAGGTGCGGCGCACCAGCTCAATGATCTGCCGCATGGTGGCGGTTTCGAGGCCCAGCACGTTGTCGAGGAAAATCGGCCGGTCCATATCGGCTTCGGTGAAGCCATAAGAGGCGGGTTCCAGCTCCGGGTGCGGGGTGGTGTTATGCCCCATCATGCCCAGCGGATCGAGATCGGCGGCGAGGTGCCCCCGGATCCGATAGGCCCGGATCAGCATCAGCGCACGCACGCTGTCCAGCACCGCCTGACGCACCTGCGCCTCGGAAATACCCACGCCACGCTCCGCCGCCTTGGCCTGAACCTTCTCGGCAATCTTCTCCGGCGCCGCTTCCTCGGCCCATTGCCCATCGAGCGCATGGGTCAGTTCATCGCCCGGCACCGGCGGCCAGTCCCCGCGCAACCAGGACGGCCCGGCAGCTTCCGCCACCACATCCGCCTGCGCATCCCCAAGCCCGTCAAAAAAGGCTTTCCACGCGGCATCCACCGCGCTCGGGTCTTTGGCATATTGCGCATAAAGCTGCTCAAGATATTCCGCATTGTGCCCCTGCATGAAGCTGGAAGCATGGAAGGCGTCGTTAGGGGATTGGTCGTTCATCAGATAACCTCAGGTGGGTTGCAACCAAATTGATTTGGCCGATACGGGCTGGCGGCAGAACCGCCAACAAAATTGCGTCGAACAGGCGCAAAAGCGCACAGGAAAGCTTCGGACGATTTGGCAATCATTGCGAAACCTCCTCCAGCATTATCTCTAACACACGCGCCTTCAGCTTGTCATTCCAGTGATCCGCCTCGGGCACGAGTTCCAGTGTGGCGTCCAGACCCGCCGCACGGGCCGCAGCAACATAAGCCTTCGCCAGCTTTGGGAACGTGTTACGATCCCGTTTGCCGGTAACAGCCAGAATACGAGTCGCGGGGTCGATGCCGGAGATCAGGTCAATGGGGTTCTGATCCGCCGAACGGACCAGCTGGCGGTTACGCCCCGCGCGCCAGACCGGAAAATCACAGGGACACGAGATCAGAATGGCCACGTCCACCAGTCCGGGATACCGGCCCATCACCGCCCCCAGCTGTGCCGCACCGCCCGAATGCCCGGCCACCACCAAACGGCTCTCGGGATACCCTTCGCGCAGGCTCTGCAACGTTTCGGCCAGCAAATCATTGTTGTCGGCAGTATACTGATCCCAACGGCCATTGTTATCGCCCGGACTGAGTTTGACAAAGCCATCCCCGTAGCCCGGACGGTACATCGCAATCGCCGTCACCTGCGGTGCCGCATCCGACAGGCTGCGCATAAGCGCCTGATGATAGGTCGGCGCCCTGCCGTTGGACATATCGCCATGCAGAAAGACCACAACCGCCTCCCGGCCCTTGCCAAAAGACGCGCCGACCAACGGTCCGAAATCCTGTGCGCTCACGGGCAGGGCTGCGAGGAAAACCATCCCCAGACCCAAAACCACGGCGCGAAAACGATTAATACCAGAAACCGCCGCAAACACGCCCCCCCGCAGCCAACAAGCGAGGCCTCGCGACCCTGCTCGCATGAAAGCGTCGTTGGTGAAACAGCCGCTCACGACACCACCTCATGCGGGTTGGGGCCAAAATCATTGGGCCCGGCATCTGATTTTTGAATGAAGAAATACAGTTGCAGAAGAAATGCCGCAAAGATGACGAGACCGGCCATAATAGACGCCGCGATACCAATGCTTGGCCCAAGCGCCGCCCCTAACGCGATGCCGATCACCCCGCCGACCAGCGGCACAAGCAGATACCAGCCGGACTTGTTTGTATCATGCAGCCGACGCACAGAAACCGTCAAAGACGGGCAAACCGTCGCCAGAGAATACAACGTCTCCAACGGTCCGGCCTCGCTTTCAAAGTCGGAGACAAAGAAAAGAACATCCAATACGGCAAACGGTATCGCCAGGAGAAAAAGCGCAAGCTGAAACCACCAGAACTCCGACCGACTGGCGCGCCCCGAGAGGGTAAAGTATTTCCGAAACCCGGTTCTGATAGCTTGAAGAAACGTCATTCGTTACCTGCTTTTGGTGCACGCCCGGATCGTGCCGGGCGTGGCACTTTCTCTTTTACTTGCCGATGGCCTTCAGCACCGCTTCGCCAAGACCTGCCGGGCTTTCCGCCACGACGATGCCTGCGGAACGCATGGCTTCGATCTTGTCATCCGCGCCACCTTTGCCGCCAGCGACAATCGCGCCCGCATGGCCCATGCGGCGGCCCGGAGGCGCCGTGCGACCCGCAATAAAGCCCGCAACCGGCTTCCAGCGGCCCTTCTTCTTCTGCTCCGTGAGGAACTCGGCGGCCTCTTCTTCCGCCGAACCACCGATCTCACCAATCATGATGATGCTCTCGGTCTCGTCGTCGTCGAGGAACAGATCCAGCACGTCGATATGCTCGGTGCCCTTGATCGGGTCGCCACCAATGCCTACGGCGGTGGACTGGCCCAGACCGATATCAGCAGTCTGCTTCACTGCTTCATAAGTCAGGGTGCCGGAACGCGACACAACGCCGACCGAGCCGCGCTTGTGGATATGACCCGGCATGATGCCGATCTTGCAGGCGTCCGGCGTGATGATGCCGGGGCAGTTCGGACCGATCAGGCGGGACTTGGAATCCACCAACGCGCGCTTGACCTTCATCATGTCCAGCACCGGAATGCCCTCGGTGATGCAGACAATCAGCTCCATCTCCGCATCAATCGCCTCTAGGATCGAATCGGCAGCGAAGGGCGGCGGCACATAGATCACGGACGCATTCGCCTCCGTCGCGGCCTTGGCTTCATGCACCGAGTCAAAAACAGGCAGCCCAAGATGGGACTGCCCGCCCTTGCCCGGCGTCACGCCACCAACCATCTTGGTGCCATAGGCCTGCGCCTGTTCCGTGTGAAACGTGCCCTGCGAGCCCGTAAGACCCTGACAGATCACTTTAGTATTTTCGTCTACGAGAATTGCCATGCTCTTACCCCTTCACCGCTTTCACGATTTTCTGCGCGCCGTCGGCGAGGTCATCTGCGGCGATCACGTCGAGACCGCTTTCGTTGATGATCTTCTTGCCTTCTTCCACCTTAGTGCCCTCAAGGCGCACCACCAGCGGAACTTGCAGGCCCACTTCCTTCACCGCGGCAACAACGCCTTCCGCGATCACGTCGCAACGCATGATGCCGCCGAAGATGTTGACGAGGATGCCTTTGACGTTGTCATCGGAAGTGATGATCTTGAACGCTTCCGTGACCTTTTCCTTGGTCGCACCGCCGCCCACGTCGAGGAAGTTGGCCGGCTCGGCGCCGTAGAGCTTGATGATGTCCATCGTCGCCATGGCCAGACCCGCACCGTTCACCATACAGCCGATTTCGCCATCGAGTGCGATGTAGTTCAGGTCATATTTGGAGGCTTCCAGCTCCTTGGAATCTTCTTCCGTTGTGTCGCGCAGCTCGGCGACTTCCGGCTGGCGGTAAAGCGCGTTGCCGTCGAAGCCCAGCTTGGCGTCCAGCACCTTCAGGTCGCCCTTGTCGGTGATGATCAGCGGGTTGATCTCCAGCATCTCCATGTCGCGCTCGATGAAAGCAGTGTAAAGCTGACCCATCAGTTGGACGCACTGCTTGACCTGCGCCCCTTCGAGGCCCAGCGAAAACGCGATGCGGCGACCGTGATAGGGCATGTAACCCGTGGCCGGATCCACGGAGAAAGACAGGATCTTTTCCGGGGTGGAAGCCGCAACTTCCTCGATGTCCATGCCGCCTTCGGTCGAGCAGACGAAGGAAACGCGCGAGGTCACGCGGTCCACCAGCAGCGCCAGATACAACTCGCGCTCAATGTCGGAACCGGCTTCGATGTAAATGCGGTTGACCTGCTTGCCCTCGGGGCCGGTCTGATGCGTGACCAGCGTGCGACCGAGCATCTTCTTGGCCTCTTCCGCCGCTTCTTCCACCGACTTGGCGAGGCGCACCCCGCCCTTTTCCCCGGCTTCCGCTTCCTTGAAGGAACCTTTGCCGCGGCCACCGGCGTGAATCTGCGCCTTGACGACCCAGAGCGGCCCGTCCAGTTCGCCTGCCTTGGTTTTTGCTTCATCCGCTTTCAATACGACCCGACCGTCAGAGACCGGCGCGCCGTATTGGCGAAGCAGAGCCTTCGCCTGATATTCATGGATATTCATGAAAACTTCCCAGTTGCTTACATTCCCCCCAAGAATGCACATCCCGGCGCCATGAATAAATGCCTTTTTTCGCTAACAGGTCATATCGGCAGGTTTTTCTTGGTTTTTGTGATCACGAGCAAAAAGGTGTGATCACAAATGAGCCAAAACAGACTTCGTGCGCCGTAAACCCAAAGCGATTCTCCCGCTGGCGCTAGTGCCCGAAACCCCATAGGATCGCCCCATGCAGACCCAAGCCCCAAGCTGGACCGTGGTTTCGACCATGAACGAACCCCTCGCGCTGATGCTTACCTTCGCCGCCTGGCATCTCGATCAGGGCGCCAGTGCCATCGAGATTTATCTCGACCGCAACGACCCGCCCGCCGCCGACGCCCTGCGCGCCCTGCCCAGCGTCCGCGTCACCCATTGCGATGACGCCTATTGGCAGGCCAGCGCGCTCAAACGCCGCCCCGCCCGCCATACCGCGCGACAAATGCACAATGCCCGTCAAAGCTATGCCCGGCTGAAAAGCGACTGGTTGCTGCATATTGATGCCGACGAGTTTGTGCGCGACGGCGCCGCGCTGACACAAGCAATGGCCAATGCCCGCCCGGAAACGACCTATATTCAACTCGGCGTGCTGGAGCGGGTCTTTACCGAGAACGACGGCACACAGATTTTCGACGGCACGTTCCGCCATTACAGCCCCGATTTCGAGCAATGGAAAGACACGGTATATGGCCGGTTCGCCAAGTTCCTGCAACACGGCTTGTCCGGCCATTCGGCGGGCAAAGCGGCGGTGCGGCGCGGGCTGGACCTGCGCATCAACCTGCACCACCCGACTCTGGAAGACGGAAGCGCGCCCGACGCCTTCGAGCGCCTGCCGAAAATGCTCTGCCATTTCGACGGTCTGACCGAATTGCACCTGATCCTGAAACTGGTGCGGCGGCTCTACCTGCCGAAGATCAAGGGCAACCCGAACCCACACGGTAAAAACCGCGGCGCACAGATGCGCTTTGCCAATAATCACAAAGAGCGCAGCCGGGAATTGCAGCGTTTGGTGGACGGGATTCAGCGGCTCGATGCGGTCCAACGCGCCCAACTCACCGCCCTTGGCGCCCTGACAGAGTATCGCTTCGACCCCCGGCCGGCGCTGGCCCGCTTCGATCTTGCCCCGGACCTGTCAGCCAAGGCTTTTGATACGGAACTGCGCCAGCGCGACGCGGAACTGATCGCAAAGGCAGGATTAAAAAACTAGACAGAAATCGCTAAATCTGAATCAAAATTCTCTGCCTCTCAATCCGCTAGCGCGGCTTTCGAACGCGAATTTTGATGCTCGACATTGCCGATTAAAGCGATTTCGCCCCAACAAAAAAGGCCGGACAAACGCCCGGCCTTTTCCTGATATTTCAATGACTTACGCCAGCGAGCTGTCGATACCCTTACAGGCTTCCACAAGACCCTTCACCGCGTCGACCGACTTGTCGAACATGGCTTGCTCGTCCTTGTTCAGCTCAATGTCGATGACCTTCTCGATGCCGTTGGCGCCGATGATGGTCGGCACGCCGACATAGAGGCCGTCAAGGCCGAACGCGCCGTCAACATAGGCCGCGCAGGGCAGCAGGCGACGCTGGTCGTTGAGGTAGGCCTGCGCCATCTCGATCGCGGAGGCCGCGGGGGCGTAGTAAGCGGAGCCGGTCTTGAGGAGACCCACGATCTCGGCGCCGCCGTCACGGGTGCGCTGGATGATCGCGTCGAGCTTCTCCTGCGTGGTCCACCCCATCTCCACCAGATCCGGCAGCGGGATGCCGCCGACGGTGGAATAACGGGCCAGCGGCACCATGGTGTCGCCATGACCGCCCAGCACAAAGGCGCTGACGTCACGCATCGACACGTCGAACTCGACCGAGAGGAAGTGGCGGAACCGCGCGCTGTCCAGCACACCCGCCATGCCGACCACCTTGTTATGCGGCAGGCCGGAGAACTCACGCAGCGCCCAAACCATCGCGTCGAGCGGGTTGGTGATGCAGATCACGAACGCATTCGGCGCGTGTTCCTTGATGCCTTCGCCGACCGACTTCATCACCTTGAGGTTGATGCCGAGCAGGTCGTCGCGGCTCATGCCGGGCTTGCGCGGCACACCGGCGGTCACGATGCACACATCGGCACCCGCAATACCCGCGTAATCGGTCGTGCCGGACAGAGCGGCGTCGAAGCCCTCAACCGGGCCGCTTTCCGCGATGTCGAGCGCCTTGCCGTCCGGGATGCCCTCGGCAATGTCGAACAACACAACGTCGCCCATTTCCTTCAGCGCGGCGAGGTGCGCAAGCGTCCCGCCGATCATGCCGGAGCCGATCAACGCAATCTTGGGTCTGGCCATGTCCAAATCTCCATTCATTCTGTTGGTGAAGAGTGCCTACCTGCCCCGACGCCCCCGCGCAAGGGCGGCGCATCCTGTGGGCGCGCCAAACCGCCGCACGATACCGCTAACTCCCCGCAATTACCGGCTTTTCCGCGCCGGATAAAAACACGCGGCACGGGGCGACAGGCGCCCGCCACTGCGCTGCGCGCAGGAGACAAGCGCGAAATCGCGGCTGATTCTCCCCGCTCACCATGCCGCCCCTATCATCTGCGCCGCAATTCCCTGCCCCGCCAAAAGCGCAACCCCGCTGCCCAGCGCCAGCGTCAAAACGTCCCGTATCTTCATCCTGATCCGCCTTTCCACCCCGGTTTTGCGGGGCGCGAGCCAAGCTCCGCGCAAAAGGCAAACGCCGCCTTACCCCAGCGAACGCCGCGTCGCGGCATTTTGCGCTTGCGGAATAGTTCGCGCATGTGATCATTTGCGCAACAAAATTGCCCACACATAGAATCAAGGACACATCCATGACCCAAACCACGCGCCCCTACCGCTCCGTTCTCTACATCCCCGGCTCCAAAGAACGTGCGCTGGAAAAGGCGCGCGGGCTGGCCGCCGATGCGATCATCTTCGACCTCGAAGACGCCGTGGCGCCGGATGCCAAGCCCGATGCCCGCGCCATCCTGCGCCGCGAGATCGACAAGGGCGGCTACGGGCCACGCGCCCGGATCGTGCGCATCAACGGCTTTGACACCGAATGGGGCAAGGCCGATGTGGAAGCCTTTGTCGGCGCCGATATTGATGCCATCCTGATGCCGAAAGTGGACAGCGCCGCGCAGCTCGACGAACTGGCCGCGATGATCCCGAATGTGGACCTCTGGGCGATGATGGAAACCCCGATGGGGATGCTCAACGCCGCCGAAATCGCCGCCCATCCGCGCCTCAGGGGCTTCGTCATGGGCACCAACGATCTCGCCAAGGAACTGAACACCCGCTACCGCGCCGACCGCCTGCCGATGATGGGCGGGCTGCATCTGTGCCTGATCGCGGCGAAGGCGCATGGGGTTGTCATCGTCGATGGGGTTTATAACGCCTTCAAGGACGATGAGGGGCTGAAGGTCGAATGCGATCAGGGGCGCGACATGGGGATGGACGGCAAAACCCTGATCCACCCGGCGCAACTCGCCATCGCCAACGCCGCCTTCGCGCCATCGGAAGCGGAGATCGAGCTGTCCAAGCGGCAGATCGAGGCATTCGAAGCGGCGGAAGCAGCCGGACAGGGGGTTGCGGTGGTTGACGGCAAGATCGTTGAGAACCTGCACGTTGAAACCGCCCGCGCCATTCTCGCCAAAGCCGCTGCCATCGCAGAAATCGACGCCTGAACGGGAGGGAATCATGGCTAAAACAAACAAAGGCCGCTTTTTCGAGGATTACCGCGTCGGTGAGGTAATCCGGCACGCCGTGCCGCGCACCGTTTCCGGCGGCGAACGCGCCGCCTATACCGCGCTGTATCCCGCCCGCCACGCGCTCTATTCTTCTGATGAATTTGCCCGCGCCTCGGGTCTTGCGCAAAGCCCGGTCGATGACCTGATCGCCTTTCACATCGTCTTTGGCAAAACCGTGCCCGATGTATCGCTCAACGCGGTGGCCAATCTGGGCTATGGCGAGGGGCGCTGGCTCCTGCCGGTCTATCCCGGCGACACCCTGACCTCGGAAAGCGAAGTCATTGGTCTGAAACAAAATTCCAACGGCAAGAGCGGCGTGGTCTGGGTGCGCACGCGCGGGCGCAACCAGCGCGGCGAAACGGTGGTGGAATATGTCCGCTGGGTCATGGTGCGCAAAGGCAATCTCGACGCCCCCGCCCCGGACACGGTGATCCCGGAGTTGAAACCGGCGCTGGCGGCGGGGGATCTGGTGCTGCCAGAGGGGCTGAATTTCAGCGATTACGATTTCACCCTCGCCGGCGAGCCGCACCGTTTCGGCGATTACGAAATCGGCGAAAAGATCGACCATGTGGACGGCGTGACCATCGAGGAAGCGGAGCATATGCTGGCCACGCGGCTGTGGCAGAACACCGCCAAGGTGCATTTCGACGCCACCAACCGCCCGGACGGCAAGCGTCTGATCTATGGCGGGCATGTGATCTCGCTGGCCCGCGCCCTGAGCTTCAACGGGCTGGCCAATGCGCAGATGATCGTCGGGCTGAACGCGGGCGCCCATGCCAACCCGTGTTTCGCGGGGGATACGGTGCGCGCCTGGTCGGAAGTGCTTGATAAAGCAGAGAATATCGGGCCGGGCATCGGCGCGCTGCGCCTGCGGCTGGTGGCGACAAAACACGGCGCCGAGCCGTTTGCGCTCAAGGGCGAAGATGGAAAATATGCACCGGATGTGCTGCTCGATCTTGACTATTGGGCGCTAATCCCGATGTAAATCGCCCATGCGTATTCTGACTCTGACCGCCGCCGCCCTGACCGCCACCGCTCTGCCCCTGTTCGCAGGCAGCACCAAGGGCGATTACGTCCACAGTCAGGGCGGCGCTGCGCGCGAGGAAGAACCAGCCCGCGCGCCCGATGGCGGCGAGCAGGTCGATCCGCGTCAGCGCTTTGTCGACAGCAATATCGTCGAGACCCTGTATCACGAACTGGCCCACGCGCTGATCGACGTGCTGGACCTGCCGGTTCTCGGACCAGAAGAATGGGCGGCGGATTTCTTCGCCAATGTGATGATCAACCGCATGTTCTCCGAGGACGAGATCGTCGCCATGACTTACGACATCGCCGCCGCCTATGATGCGGGCGCGCGAAAGGAAAACAGCGCCGGTTCCGGGCCCAGCATGTGGGACACCCACGGCGCGGACCGGCAGCGATATTTCAACCTCGTCTGTCATATGTATGGCGCCAACCCCGAGGAACGCGAAGACCTTGCCGAAGAACTTGACCTGCCGGATGCGCGGGCCGAAGTTTGCGAGGAGGAATACGAGCTGGCGGCGCGCAGCTGGAACCGGGTGCTTTCCGATCTGGCCGAAACCGCGCCGGGGGACGGGCTGCACATGGATTGGATCATGGACCGCGACAGTCACCTCACCAAGCATGTGAGCGCCGAGGTCGACCGGCTGAACCAGACTTTCAACATCCCGGAGCCGATCTCGGTCAGCGTCATTCCCTGCGAAGAGGTCAACGCCTATTACGACCCGCATAAGCGCGAAATTCAGATTTGCACCGAACTTGAGGAACATCTGGCCCAGCTTGCGCCTTGATTTTCCGAGAAAAACCGTCGGATTTCTTTTGTGGTCACACGGCAGGGGAATGTGATCACAAACGCAAAATACCGCCATTTTTGCCGCAAATTACACCCAAAAACCCGTGCGGAGATCGTGACTCTGCCCTCCGCTTTGCGCTAAAATAGCGACAACAGAAAACGGCCAGGCATTGGAGACCGCAATGGGTGACATCCCTAGGGGCAACCGCCCCCTTTCCCCGCATTTGCAAATCTACACCCCGCAAATGACCTCAATGTCGTCGATCATGGTGCGCATCACCGGGATCGCGCTCTTTGTGCTGGCGGTGCTGCCGGTCTGGTGGCTGCTCGCCGCCACGATCTCGGTAAGCTCCTTCAACTTCATCGACGGGCTGATGCGCAGCTGGTTCGGCGACCTCGTGCTGTTCGGCGCGACCTGGGCCATGTTCTACCACATGCTCGGGCGCCTGCGTCACGTCATCTGGGACTTCGGCAAGTGCCTCGACGTGCCCACCTCTGAGAAGATGGGTTGGGCCATGTTCATCGGCGCAACCGTTCTCGCCCTTCTCGTCGCAATCATTTTCTAAGGAGGCGAACATGCGTTATCTGACCGCTCGCAAACGCGCCGTAGGCAATGGCGCCGGGCATTCCGGCACCGAGTTTTTCTGGAAACACCTGAACAGTTCGATCCTGCTGCAAATCCTCTTTCCGCTGTTCATCATTACCTTCGCCTACGGGCTTGGCGGCTCGCACACAGAGGTCATCCATTATTACAGCCACCCGTTCCCCGCCATCATTGCGGCCCTGACCCTGATCGTCGGCATGCTGCACCTGCTGCGCGAAGTGGTGGAAGCGGTGGAGGATTACATGCACGGGCTGGCGGAAAAGCTGACCGTGATCGCCGCGCAGGCTTTCGCCTATACACTCATCGCCGTGGGCCTCGTCGCCCTCGCCCGGCTGGCCCTCTAAAGGATTAAAAACATGGCTTCTTACGAATACGAGACGCATGAATATGACGTCGTGGTCGTTGGTGCCGGGGGCGCTGGCCTTCGGGCAACGCTGGGCATGGCGGAACAGGGGTTGCGCACCGCTTGCGTAACCAAGGTTTTCCCGACCCGTTCGCACACCGTCGCCGCGCAGGGCGGCATCGCCGCTTCGCTGGCCAATATGGGGCCGGATAACTGGCAGTGGCATATGTATGACACGGTGAAGGGCTCCGACTGGCTCGGCGATACCGACGCGATGGAATACCTCGCCCGCGAAGCGCCCAAGGCGGTTTACGAACTGGAACATTACGGCGTGCCGTTTTCGCGCACCGAAGAGGGTAAGATTTACCAGCGCCCCTTCGGCGGCCACACTACCGAGTTCGGCGAAGGCCCGGCCGTGCAGCGCACCTGTGCCGCCGCCGACCGCACCGGCCACGCCATCCTGCACACGCTTTATGGCCAGTCGGTGAAAAACAACGCCGAATTCTTCATCGAATATTTCGCCATTGACCTGATCATGACGGAAGATGGCGCCTGTCAGGGCGTGGTCTGCTGGAAACTGGACGACGGCACCTTCCACGTCTTCTCCGCCAAGATGGTCGTGCTGGCCACCGGCGGTTACGGCCGCGCCTATTTCTCCGCCACCTCGGCCCATACCTGCACCGGCGACGGCGGCGGTATGGTGATGCGCGCGGGCCTGCCGATGCAGGACCTCGAATTCGTGCAGTTCCACCCGACCGGCATCTACGGCTCCGGCTGTCTGATTACCGAAGGCGCACGCGGCGAAGGCGGCTATCTGACCAACTCCGAAGGCGAGCGCTTCATGGAGCGTTACGCGCCGCAATATAAAGACCTCGCCCCGCGCGATTATGTGTCCCGCTCCATGACCATGGAAATCCGCGAGGGCCGCGGCGTTGGCAAGGAAGGCGATCACATTCACCTGAACCTGTCGCACCTGCCGCCGGAAGCCCTCGCCGAACGCCTGCCGGGCATCTCCGAGAGCGCGAAGATTTTCGCCGGCGTCGATGTGACCAAGGAACCAATCCCGGTCATCCCGACGGTGCATTACAACATGGGCGGCATCCCGACCAACTACTGGGGCGAAGTGCTGAACCCGACGCCCGAGAACCCGACGCAGGTCGTCCCCGGCCTGATGGCTGCGGGCGAAGCAGGCTGTGCCTCGGTGCATGGGGCGAACCGTTTGGGCTCCAACTCGCTGATCGACCTCGTGGTCTTCGGCCGCGCCGCCGCCATCCGCGCCGGTCAGGTGGTCGACCCGAACGCGCCGAACCGCCCGCTGAACATGGCCTCGGTCAACGCCGCTTTCGATCGCTTCGACGGGCTGCGTTACGCACAAGGCGCCATCCCAACCGCCGATCTGCGGCTTGAGATGCAAAAGACCATGCAGCGCGACGCCGCCGTGTTCCGCACCGCCGAAACCATGGCCGAGGGCGTGGTCGCCATGACCGAAATCGCTGGCAAGATGACCGACCTGAAAGTGACGGATACCTCGCTGATCTGGAACTCGGACCTGATGGAAACGCTGGAATTGACCAACCTCATGCCCTCCGCGCTTTCCACCATCGTTTCCGCCGAAGCGCGTCACGAAAGCCGCGGCGCCCACGCGCACGAGGATTACCCGACCCGCGACGACGAAAACTGGCGTGTGCATACCGTGTCGCGCATCAATGCCGAGGGCACCAAAGTGGACCTGTCCTACCGCCCGGTCATCGTCGATCCGCTGACCACGGAAGAGGAAGGCGGCATCAACCTGAAGAAGATCGCGCCGAAAGCGCGGACTTTCTGATGCAAATGCGTCCGGCATCCCGCCCCCAAGAGGCCGCGCCCTGCGCGCTGGCCTCCGCGGGGGCGGTGCAGCCGGACGGGAGGCGCGCATGAGCAACACCGTGACATATGGCCCGCACGCCTCCGGCGCTGATGCCCCGCGCGTGTTCATCATTGGCCTGAACCGCTGCGGCACCACCTCGCTGCACCGGCTCTTCACCGCCTCCAACGTGCCCGCCCTGCACTGGCGGCGCGAACACGACACGCGCAACCTCGCGCAAACCATGATGCTGAATATCGGCCTCGGCCTGCCGCCGATGCACGGCTTCTGGAAAGCGCGGGTCTTCTCCGATATGAGCTACGTCGATGGCCACACGATCATCGAAGGCGCCCGCTTCTTCCGCGAATTGGACGCGGCCTACCCGAACGCCTATTTCATCCTCAATTCCCGCCCGCTGGATGACTGGCTCGCCTCGCGCATCCACCACGCAAACGGCAGCTACCTGACCCGCTGCCTGAAAGCGTCCGGCCTGAGCGAAGAGGCCCTGATCGCCCGCTGGGCCGACCTCTTCGTGCAACACGAACGCGACGTGACCGCATACTTCAAGGGCAACCCGCGCTTCCTGCGCTTCGACATCGACCGCGACGACCCGCAAACCATCGCAGATCTCGTCGCCCCCGACTTCACCCTCGACATATCCGCCTGGCACCACAGCAACAAAGGCTCCGCGAAGAGCCTGCTGAGCAGCCCCGGCACCAACACAATCAACCCGCAAAACAGCATCCAGCTGGAGGTTTAAGGCATGGTTCAGTTTAATCTACCCAAAAACTCGCGCATCCGCACCGGCAAAACCTGGCCGAAACCCGAAGGCGCGACCAACCTGCGCAAGTTCCGCATTTATCGCTGGAACCCGGATGACGGGGAAAACCCGCGGGTGGACACCTATTTCCTCGACCTCGACGATTGCGGCCCGATGATCCTCGACGCCCTGATCAAGATCAAGAACGAGATCGACCCAACCCTGACCTTCCGCCGCTCCTGCCGCGAAGGCATCTGTGGCTCCTGCGCGATGAATATCGGCGGCGGCAAACTGGGACGCGGCTCCAACACCCTCGCCTGCATCTACGGCATCGACGAGATTGACGGCGACGTAACCATCTATCCCCTGCCGCACATGCCGGTGGTGAAAGACCTGATCCCGGACCTGACGCATTTCTACGCCCAGCACGCCTCGATCATGCCCTGGCTGGAAACCAAAACCAACCGCCCGGCAAAAGAGTGGAAACAGTCGATCGAGGACCGCAAAAAACTCGACGGCCTCTATGAATGCGTGATGTGCGCTTCCTGCTCGACCTCCTGCCCGAGCTACTGGTGGAACGCCGACCGTTACCTCGGCCCGGCCGCCCTGCTGCACGCCTACCGCTGGATCATCGATTCCCGCGACGAGGCCACCGGCGAACGGCTCGACAACATCGAAGACCCGTTCAAGCTCTACCGCTGCCACACCATCATGAACTGCGCCAAAACCTGCCCCAAAGGCCTGAACCCGGCAGAAGCCATCGCGCAGATCAAGAAAATGATGGTCGAACGCCAGCACTAGGCTGAATCGACATTCATCGCATCCAAAGCATTGCTGATGCGAGGTGTATGAAGCTGAGAAAGTAGACGGCGCGCCTGTCGAAGCGGGTCGCGATGCGTCGGAA
>PDWI01002940.1_pt1 | contig 24945 bp, 20 predicted proteins | sample 1430891 | NCBI WGS metagenome assembly PDWI01 (sample SAMN01162508, study PRJNA174530) | Oral metagenome, whole genome shotgun sequencing project. | biome: Marine environment; feature: Marine mammal; material: Swab sample of the gingival sulcus; isolation source: swab sample of gingival sulcus...
CTTTGTTCATTTTAGAAAACGCATTGGCAAAGAAGGAGCAGAAGCGATCTTAAAATCCTCTGTTGAAATCAGAAAGGATGAAATAAAAGGGGATGATGTTATTTTTGATACAATCGCACAAGAGAAGAACATTACTTACCCTACAGATGCAAAGCTTTTGCGAAAAGTTATAGAATGATGTCAGAACATAGCCAAAGAAGAAGATATTCCTCTGCGCCAGAGCTATAAAAGAACGATTAAGAAACTTTTACTCAAGCAACGTTTTGCCCATCACCCCAAGCGAAAAAAGGAAGCTAATGCAGCCTTGCGAAGGATGCGAACTATTGCCGGTCGGTTACTTCGGGAGTTAAACAGGAAATTGCCAAAGAAAAGCATAAGCGACTACTCTAGTCAACCCTTAAAAAACTTTTAATTGTTATATAATCAATATGATAATGTTGGTAAATAGTTGTTTGTTCGGTAGTGTGCAAGGAAGTGTGTGGGGGAATAAAAAATCCCGAGGAAAGGTGCCCTCCCGGGATTTTTTAACAATGTTGGTCTAAATCCTATTAATGGATTGATAATATGGCTTTATCAAGCATTTCTTTATTTACTTCCCATGTCATTTCTAATATTTTTCCTTGGTACGTAAGAAAATTGGATGTGAATCTTTTTCCAATATCGGGATTAAAAAGTTCAGAAATGAAATGTTTTGTATTAGAGGTTCTTAAATTACGATATTTTGGATCTATTAAGAAAATGGGATAAGATATCGCATCAATACTTTCCCGTACTGAGTTTAAACTATAATCGTCATTAATTATAATAAAATTTACTTTGTTTTTGTATTGTTGGTATAGTTGGGTTTCCTTTTTGACTGTTTTTTTGCAATCAATATGAACAAAAAGAAGCCATGTGATTTTTGAAGTATCTTGAAAATAACAATTTTTAATATCACTAGCTTCAATAATTACCAAGGAGTCAATGTTGTCATAAGTTGTTGAGCAATTGAAATCGACGAATTGGTTTTTGCACGTTTTGTTGTACATCGTTGACCAACCTGGAGTCGAAGCACAACTTGCCAATAAGAAAGGTATGGCAAAGGTGAAAATGTAAAGCAAATTCTTTTTCATATTAAATGTTGTATGGTAGAGTTGAGACTAAGAAAACTCAACGCTGACCTTAGTTAATTTGTATAAGGGATCCCAATATAGTGATTTATTAGTACTGATTGTTAACTTGACTACACCTCCTTAACCTTATCTGCAATGCATCCACGATCTCTTGTTGGCTGGATATTCATTCATTCGTTCGGTTTTTTTCTTCACGTTAAATCTCTTATAAGAGTTCCTGTTCCGTGAGTTTTACGGTATTTTTCGCCATTGAAATCAAAATTAGTAAAACTTTTAAAGAACACAATACCGATAAAAAGAGATAAAATCTCCCATGCCATTTTGTAAGTTTTGTAAATTTATAATTGTTTCGATAGTATCGAAATATATTATATCTTTACATTCATGGTAAAGGATAAGAAAATGAATTGCTATCTTCTCTGATTGACAATTCGTTGTTTGTGGTAGTTCCTGTATTATGGTCTTTCGCTCTCTGTTGGCATTAAAAGGCTTCCATTCCGTGGATTTGTTGTACCTTGCCAAAAGTCGTGGACTCTGAGGAGAGACGTGGCGGAGGAGGCCTTAATGTATGATGCACAAAGAGAAAGAGGTGGTTTTGATTACCGGTGCCAACGGATTGGTGGCTCGGAGCCTTGCCCAAAATCTTCATGAAAAATATGAAGTGCGGTTCCTTACCCGAAAACCGGTAAGCCGTAACGAATTTCACTGGAATGTGGAGAAGGGGGAGATGGATGCCTGTGCCCTTAAAGGGGTTACGCACATCATTCATCTGGCAGGAGCGGGCGTAGGCGATAAACGATGGTCGAAAAAACGAAAGGAAGAGATCCTTGCTAGTCGTGTAAACTCCACAAGACTGCTTCTGGAGACCCTGAAAAGAGAGGGGATCTCCATTGTTTCCTTCATTGCAGCCTCGGCCGTGGGCTATTATGGGACCATCCCCTCGGAGGGGGGCGTGGATGAATCTTCATCTCCAGGCGCGAACTTTTTGAGCCATGTCTGCCTTGAATGGGAGCGTGCTTCCCTTGATTATAGCGGCTTGGGGCTGTTCCAAAAGCACATTATCCTGCGGTTGGGGGTGGTCTTGTCCAGGCAGGGAGGGGCTCTCCCCAAAATGCTTACCCCCATCAAGTATCATCTGGGGGCGATTTTGGGGTGGGGTAGCCAGTTTATGCCTTGGATTCATATCGCTGATCTATGTGCCGTGATAGCGGCTGCGGTGGAGGGGCGGTTGAAGAGCGGTACCTATAACGCTGTTGCTCCTGAGCATGTCTCCAACGAAGAGTTTACCCGCCTGTTGGCCGCTGTATATGGTAAGAGGATCTTTCTTCCCCCTATTCCCGGCTGGTTTGTCAAGCTGCTATATGGCGAGGCTTCGCTTCTCCTGTTGGAGGGGGTGCCGGTCTCTTCCCAAAAACTAAGGGATGCCGGATACTCCTTTCAATTTCCGGAATTGAGGGCAGCTCTTTTGGACCTCAAGGCATAGGGCTCCTCTCCTCTCCCTGAGGGGGAAGAGGGAGGGCCTTGGAGCGTTAGGCATGGAACCTCGGCAAGGTGTTCGCTATTAGGACAATGATACGAGAGAGAATGGTGCGCTTCCCTTGTTTTCGTCAACTTTTTAGCGTAACTTAGCGGAGTGAGCCTGGTGTCTGCCTGAAGAGCCGGCACCCTGCGCCATTGGTGTTTTCTTGCAAAGACCGATTCGTGCTTGTCCGTAGCGTTGAGGTCTTGAGCAGCGTTGGCATAGAAGGTTCGAATTGAAAACAAGCATCACAAAGAAGTCGGACGTTATAGATAGACGCTAACTAGTGTTTGTCCATAAAGTCAGGGTTTTGAAGAGGCTGTATAGAAAGTTCGAATTCGAGGCTTGCGAAGGCTGAGAAATGTGAGTTTACTAGGGTAAATGACCATTTGGAAGACAAGCGTAACAAAGAAGTCGGACATTATAGACAGACTTTAACTAAAATTAATGCCCTATGGAAGTAAAAAAATACGATCTGGAACCCATCCCAAGGAACGTTGATGTTAAAACTCCTGAGGATGAGATTTTTTTGTCCGTTAAGATTGGGAATGGACAAATTGGTGGAAACAAGGTCTCTTTGGAGGGAGAGGTGATTGCCAAAGGGAATCTGAATGAGCCTACCTATATCGGTGATGTGGATACGCTCTCTGAGAAGGTGCTTACCGTTGAGACCAATGTGTTGGATGTGAATGGTTTCACCAATAGGTGTGTGATTACAACCTCCTTTGTGAACCACCACAATGAGGAACTCTTCTCGAAAATTGATAAGAGTGATGCTCCTGAAAATGGTGTGGTCAGCTTTAACGGAAAATATCGCATCAAATATGGGCTACTGCTGCTGCTTTTTTTTGCGCTTTTTAACCCGGGAATTTTCGCTCAAGTTGGGGAGGGGCCGTTGGAGTTTTCCCATTTAGAGACCCCCACTTCTCCCGGTTTGATTCTCTTTGACCAAACGCCTTCTGCCATTGAAAAGCCCACCACCCCACAGGGCCTGGGCTTGAGCCTTCTGGGGATTGGACAGAATGGAGGCGCCTTGGAAGTGGCTCCCTACTGGCTGGTGGACCATCCCAACCTCACCGCCGAGGATATGTATACCAATAGGACGCCTTTTCTTTCCCATTTGGGGGTGTCGGTGGCCACCATCAATTCGGATACGTTGAGTTGCATCTCCGGAGGTATTAGAACCCGTTTGTATCAATCCTACGGGAAAAATGTGGGGCGATTGGAGCAGTTAAAGAACCGGATCATCGATGCCCTCTCGGAAGGTGCGTTTGACAGGGTAGATTCCTTGCGGAGAGCCTATGTGGAGATAACGGAGAGGCCGGTGGTTAATATTGATCTGGCGGCGGCTGTTGGGGCTACCTCTCAAACAAACTCATACGGCGAACTGGAGATAAACCGTTGGGCCGTGTGGGCTTCGTGCAATGTGAGACCCCAAGGGGATGATTTTTACCTGACCCTTCTGGCGCGGTATGTGCACAATGGAACCTTTGAAGAGACCAATGCCCAAGGCGACCTGGCGGATCTGGGCACGAGGTTGAATTATGACATCGCAAAGTTTACCCTATCCTTAGAGTATGTCCATCGCTTGAACCTCACCTATGAGGTGTTTGACCACTACCGATTGGCCGCAATAGCCAGCTATAAGTTGTTTGATAACGTGTTTGTTACCGCTACCTTTGGGAAAAACTTTGAGGCGGTGAATGATATCATTGCGCTGGCCGGCGTAAATTTTGGCTTCTCGCACAAAAAGATAAAAGCCTTTTAATGCTTCTCTTTACAGCTTAAATTCGGCCCACAGTGGATAGTGGTCTGAAATCATGAATGATAAGTTGTTTCTGGTCAAGCCTCTGTTGGCTAGTGCTTTATCCACAAAATTATAACTTCCCCCGTTCACAAACGTCATGGAAAGCCTGGGTTTTCTTCCTGCGCCGTTAAACCAGGCAATCTGGTCATAGTATTTGGTTTCGTTGAAGATGGAGCGGGTAACGCTCGCCTCTTGTAATGCCTCCGGCACGAATAGGCCTTCCGAAAGAAACGTCTCCTCCAGGAGGTCGCCGCGCTCTTCAATATTGAAATCACCCAGCACAATAAGGTTGTGGTGGTACGCATTGATATCGGTGGCCCATTGGGACAGCCATTGGGCAATGCCCTTCAACTCCTTAATCCTATCCGTTGATTTTTTCCCGTAGAGGACATGCAGTGTGATTAAAATAAAGGTTTGATGGTTGGACCTGAAACTGACGGCGTAAGGGGTTCTGACAAACTGCTCTTTGAGGGCGTTTTCCGTGATCTTCTTGCTCCATTCGTGGGGAACAACCAATTCGCCGGCCAAGCCGGAGAGGTTTACTTTTCGGGTATCGAACAGGTAGGCCATACGCTCCCCGTTTCCGGCGCGCCCCTTGTTGACGTCTGTTAAGATCATAGACCAATGCCCTCCCAACACTTTTAAGGTATCCCGCAGTGCCCTGATGTTGGCCTTTACCTCCTGTATGGCTACCACGTCAAATCGTCGGATGATCTCGGCGATGCACAGTACCGAATGCAGATCTCTTTTGGGACTGTCCCCCTCTTCACTTGCCCATTTTCGGGTTAGATTGCCAAAACTACGGATATTCCAACTGGCAATGAGGAGGTTCTTATCCAACTTCTTAGGCGGAACTTTGAGGTCTAAATCCTGGCGTAAAAGCACTAAGTTCTCTGTCACCTCCTGGGGAGGCTTTTCCGTGATGATTGCGTTTTTTGTTTTCAATGTGTTGACGATAAAAGATGATTACTCCTACAAAGTAATACATTATTTTGCAAATTAAGGGAGATGTAGTGAAGGGGAGGCTTTTGGCTTCTTCCCCCACCTTTTCTATCTTTGTCCAAAATTCGTGATGATGAAAAAAATAGTTTCTCTCCTGTGGGTAGTGATGACCGTTGTTTCGCTCTCTACCTCAGCTCAAAACAAGATTACCATTGAAGATCTTTGGCAGAATTATAAGTTTTTCCCCCAGTCGGTGCGGGGCGTGGCTTCCATGAATGATGGAGCCCACTATACGACTATGGAGAAGCGGAATACGGTGATTGTGCGCTACGCCTATGAGACGGGAGAGGCGGTTGACACCCTCTTTGATGCCTCCAGGTATGAGGAGCTTTCGTTTATCAATGGGTATGCCTTTAGCAGCGATGAAAAGAAACTGTTGGTTTATGACCAACGCAATGCCATTTATCGGCACTCTTTTACCGCCTCTTGGTACATCATAGACTTGGCAAGTGGCGCCATAGTGGCTCTTCCCGGAGGGGCAAAGAACCAACTGGCGACTTTCAGTCCGCGGGCTGATAAAGTGGCCTATGTGCGGGAAAATAACCTCTACTACTATGATATCGCTTCCCAAAAAGAGGTTGCCGTCACCACGGATGGTGTGTTTAATAAAATTATCAATGGAGCCCCGGATTGGGTCTATGAGGAGGAGTTTGGCTTTTCAAAGGCCTTTACCTGGTCTAAGGAGGGGCGTTATCTTGCCTGGATGCGCTTTGACGAGAGCGAGGTGAAGCAGTTTGAGATGACCATGTTCCAGGGGGCCGCTCCCACACTGGAGGAGAATGCACGCTATCCTCACCCCTATACCTTCAAATATCCCAAGGCGGGAGAAGATAATTCGGTGGTGACTGTTCATATCTATTCGCTGGATACGCAAAAGGTGGTGGATGTGGATCTTGGCGAAGAGGTCGACCAGTATATCCCCCGCATAAAGTGGAGCGATGAGGAGGACTTTTTGGCCGTTTTTCGGGTGAATCGCCTGCAGAATAAGTGGGAAATCCTCTTTGCTGATGCCGGAACAGGTGCCACCGAGGTGAAGTACGTGGAAGAGAATGATCGCTATATCGAGGAGAGTAATTACGATAATGTGAAATTCCTGGAAGGGAATAAACACCTTATTCTAACCTCTGAAATGGACGGCTGGATGCACCTTTATGACGTGAATCTTGAGACAGGCTTTAAACGCCAAGTGACGAGAGGGGAGTGGGATGTAACCGATTTTCTGGGATATGATGCTGCTAAAAAAACACTCTACTATATCTCTGCGGAGAACTCTCCCCTGCGTCGCGACCTCTACTCCGTGCGTATCGACGGGAAAAAACGCAAACGGATTACCCCACAGGATGGAACCAATCGCGTCGTTTTCTCCAAAGGATTTAAGTACTTTATCAACTATTTTTCCAATGCGACGACTCCTACATTGGTTACCTTGCATAACCGAAAGGGGAAGATGATCCGTGTATTGGAGGATAATGCTGCTTATAAGGAGATGCTGGACGGGTATCGCTACAATAACAAGGAGTTCTTCTCTTTCACTACGTCGGAGGGCGTTGAGCTTAACGGTTGGATGATCATGCCGGTGGATATGGATCCGGATAAACAGTACCCCTGCCTGATGACCCAGTATAGCGGTCCCGGCTCCCAGGAGGTGTTGGATAACTGGAGTTTTGATTGGTGTAACTACCTTTCACAAGAGGGGTATATTGTTGCCTGCGTGGATGGCCGGGGAACCGGTGCTCGTGGCGAGGAGTTTAAAAAGTGTACCTATATGCAGTTGGGGAAGTATGAGTCGGACGACCAGATCGAAGCGGCCAGGTGGCTGGCCAGGCAACCCAATGTGGATGCAGATAATATAGGTATCTGGGGATGGTCTTTCGGGGGCTTTATGACCGCGTTATGTATGGAGAAGGGCGAGGGCATCTTTGATGCAGGGATCGCCGTGGCTCCCGTGACCAATTGGCGCTATTACGATAATATCTATACCGAACGCTTTATGCGTACCCCGGAGGAGAACCCGGAGGGGTATGACGACAACTCACCCCTTTACCATGCGGAGGACCTGAAGGGAAATCTGCTGATCGTCCATGGAACCGCAGACGATAATGTACACTTGCAGAATAGCATGGAGTTTGTGGAGCGTCTGGTGCAGGCCGATAAACAGTTCGACATGATGATCTATACCAATAGAAACCATGGTATATACGGCGGTAACACCCGTTATCACCTCTTCACCAAGTTTGTTAACTTTCTCAACACTCATCTGAAGGACGGTGAGTAGCGTCGGTTAGTTTCCGGTAGAGCTTTTCTATTGTAAGGTATATGCTACAGGAGGTAGTGCGCTTTTAGTGCAGCAAGGTCTTCGTCGGAGAGGCCTTGGGGCTCTTCGCCTGTGGCCTTTGCTGCCAGGTAGATGGCGGCCGATTTTTCCACCAGGTCAATATGGTCAAATGCCTCCTCGGTGTTTGCGGCAATGGCAAGAGCACCATGTTTTGCCCATACAATGACATCGCCCCCCTTGGTAAAAGCTGCGGTGGAGGCTTTGGCTAGCGCGTGGCTTCCCGGCATAAGGTAGGGGAGGAGCGTGATCCCCTTGGATAGGAATACGTAGCTTTCCGGAATCATCTTCCAGATGATATTGCAGAAGAGCTGAGGATCCTTAGCGATCTTCAAGTGGGAGAGGGCTATGACTTGGGTGGGGTGCGTATGTACAATGGCATGGTATCCCGGCCGGTGTTGGACCAGGTAATTCAGAATCTCCAGGTGCGAAGGGAGTTCCGAGGTCGGAGGAATCTCCGGCGAAAGGAGTAAGGCCGTTTGACCCTCATCCACAAGGGTGATGATGCTGATGTGTTTCCGGGGATCTGTAGCCACCTCCCGCATGCGTGTTCCCGTTCCCGTCATCAAAATTACCTTGCCGATAAGCCCGGGGAGGGGTTTGAGAAGGGGGATCCGCTCTCCGCCCATCCTCCCAAGAGGGGCATCCTCCAAGGGCACAACCCTGGAGATATTGCCGGCATTTCGCTCCGCCCATCCCTTTTGCCATAAGAGCCCGGCCGTACGAGCAATTTCATTATAAAACGGTTGTAGTCTGGCAAGATTATTGGCTTTCATAGCACAAAGATAGTCCCAAAATTGATATTTTTTTAAGGAAGCGCTATTGGGTTTGTTTTTTTCGATGGATCTCTCTACCTTTGCAGCCTTAAAAAAAGGCTCGAAGAGAGTCGTTTGTTTTACAAATTAATTAAAAGGTAGGTATTTACTATGATTATTGTGCCCGTAAAAGAAGGTGAAAGCATCGACAGAGCTTTGAAAAAACTGAAGCGTAAGTTTGAGAAAACAGGAGTGATTAAAGAGCTTCGTACCCGTAAGACTTACACCAAACCCTCTGTAATCAAGAGAGAAAAAATGCAGAAGGCGGTTTATGTGCAGCATTTGAGAGATCAGGCTGAGCAGTAGTCGCTCGCATTGGTTCTTTGGGGCAAGAAGAAAATTTGCTTTATTTCGAATTATTGACTACCTTTAGTCCGTAATTTGAAAGGCAGTTTTTCTTCTTTTTTTATGCAAAAAAATCTACCAGATCAGTATATATCCTATTTAAAGTACGAAAAGAGAAGGTCAGAACACACCCTTAGGTCTTATGGGAGTGATCTTGGCGCTTTTTTTGCTTATCTTCGAGAGGTTTATGGGGTGGTAATGCCCGAGGAGGTCTCTTCGGGGATGGTGCGTTCGTGGGTTGTAGCGATGGTGGAGCGTGATTTGAGCGAAACTACGATCAAACGAAGATTGGCGGCCATTCGCTCCTTTTATAAGTATGGAATCAAACGGGGCGTTCTTCGGGAGAATCCGGCGGCATTTGTACAGACCCCTCCGGCAGGACAGAGGCTACCTATTTATTATCACGAGGCGGAGATGGAGACGCTTTTTGAGACCATTGCCTTTCCCGAAGGCTTTGAGGGCGTTCGTGACCGCTTGGTGTTGGAACTTCTCTACGCCACCGGTATGCGGAACGAAGAACTGGTGCGGCTTCGCGATGAGGATATCGATTTTTTCCGCAAGGAGATCAAGGTGACGGGCAAAAGGGATAAGCAACGGATGATTCCTGTGAGTGCTCGAATGTTAAATAGTGTGAAAGCATACACGAAATTGAGGAATGATACGTTTACTATTATGCGGGGTGAGGAGTCCGGGAGGTTGATCGTCTCCAATAGGGGCGCGGCGGCCTATCCCAAACTTATCTACCGCATAGTATACCATTACATGGCAAAAGTGACAACCATGGAGAAGAAGAGTCCGCATAAGCTAAGGCATACCTTTGCTACCCACATGCTCAATGCGGGAGCTGACCTGAACACCATTAAAGAACTGTTGGGGCATGCCAGCTTGGATGCTACGCAGATCTACACCCATAATAGTATTGAACAATTAAAGAAAGTCTATAAACAGGCCCATCCGGGCGCCTAAACTAAAACAAGGAGGTATTTTATGAATGTGAGTATTAACGCAGTAGGATTTAAGGCAGATCAGAAATTGGAAGAATTTATTGAGAAAAAGGTCTCTAAAGTGAGTGCTCTCTATGAGGGAGTCATTGGTTCGGAGGTTACGTTGAGGGTTGATGCAAAAGAGCGACCAGATAATAAAATTACAGAGATTCGTTTGCTGATACCGGGATATGATCTTTTTGTGAAAAAGCAGGCAGCCTCCTTCGAGGAGGGAACAGATACCGCCTGTATGGCCCTAAAAAAGCAGCTGGTTAAGCATAAAGATCGGCTTCGCGGAAAATAATTACCCACTTTAGCAACTTTTTTTTACAAAAGTTTTGTTTGTTCCAAATATGTTAATACATTTGCAGTCCTTTTTGAGAAGGGCTGCTTTTTTTAAGTAGTAAACGTTATGATACATATTGATTGCCGATGTAGCTCAGTTGGCCAGAGCAGCTGATTTGTAATCAGCCGGTCGGCGGTTCGAATCCGTCCATCGGCTCCTGTTGGGGAGATTCCAGAGCGGTCAAATGGGGCAGACTGTAAATCTGTTGGCGAAGCCTTCGGAGGTTCGAATCCTCCTCTCCCCACCATGTTACATCGTTCTTAAAAAGATTGAAACAAAACAGTTATTGCGGGAGTAGCTCATCCGGTAGAGCGACAGCCTTCCAAGCTGTAGGTGGCGGGTTCGAGTCCCGTCTCCCGCTCAATAGCCGTTGTAGCTCAGGGGTAGAGCACTTCCTTGGTAAGGAAGAGGTCACGAGTTCAAATCTCGTCAACGGCTCAAACAACGTAAAATATAAAATAGCGTAAGCAGACACATAACCTAAATTATTCGAAGATGGCAAAAGAATCATTTGATCGGTCCAAACCGCACGTAAACATTGGAACAATTGGTCACGTTGACCACGGTAAAACTACCTTGACCGCTGCAATTACCTTAAATATGCAGGAGAAGGGTCTTGCCGAATTTAAGTCATTCGACTCCATTGACAATGCACCGGAAGAGAAAGAAAGAGGTATCACCATTAATACGGCTCACGTTGAATATCAAACAGAGAACCGTCACTATGCACACGTTGACTGTCCTGGTCACGCCGACTATGTGAAGAACATGGTAACAGGTGCTGCTCAGATGGATGGCGCAATCCTCGTGGTAGCTGCCACAGATGGTCCTATGCCCCAAACACGCGAGCATATCCTTCTTGCACGTCAGGTAGGTGTTCCCAGACTTGTGGTATTCATGAACAAGGTTGACCTTGTGGATGATGAAGAGCTTCTTGAACTGGTGGAAATGGAAATTCGTGACTTGCTCAGTTTCTATGAGTTCGACGGTGACGAAACTCCTGTAATCCAAGGTTCTGCACTTGGTGGACTTAACAAAGAGCCTAAGTGGGTAGAGAAAATTGAGGAGCTGATGCAAGCGTGTGATTCATGGATCCCATTGCCTCCGCGTGACGTAGATAAGCCTTTCCTTATGCCCGTTGAGGACGTATTCTCTATCACTGGACGTGGTACCGTTGCTACCGGACGTATCGAAAGTGGTGTGATTAAGGTGTCTGAACCTGTTGAAATCGTAGGTCTTGGTGCAGAAAAACTCAAGTCTGTATGTACAGGTGTGGAGATGTTCCGTAAGATTCTTGATCGTGGTGAAGCTGGTGACAACGCTGGTATCCTCCTCCGTGGTATCGATAAGAACGAGATCCGTCGTGGTATGGTTATCGCAGCTCCCGGTTCTATCAAGCCTCACAGAAATTTTAAAGCTGAGGTTTATATCCTTAAGAAAGAAGAGGGTGGTCGTCACACACCATTCCATGATAATTATCGTCCTCAGTTCTACTTCCGTACGACTGACGTGACTGGAGAGATCAAACTTCCCGATGGCGTTGAAATGGTAATGCCCGGTGATAACCTCACCATTACGGTAGAATTGATCGTGGAAGTAGCTATGGATAAGAACCTCCGTTTCGCAATCCGTGAAGGTGGTCGTACCGTAGGTGCTGGTCAGGTAACAGAACTTCTTGATTAAGAAAAAAGCTGAAGTTAGTCTTCAATAATAAATGGATATAGGTTATTGTGGTAGAAGGATTTTCCGGATAAGGTTATCCGGGAAGTCCTTTCACTGCAAACTCCTTCAGGTCTCTGACGAGGTCGATATCCTAATACGGGTGTAGCTCAATTGGTAGAGTAGTGGTCTCCAAAACCATTGGCTGTGGGTTCGAGTCCTACCACCCGTGCAAATTTTGACAAAATTATGGCTAAGACGAAAGTTGGAAAATACATCCAGGAGAGTTATGAGGAACTTTTGAATAAGGTTTCGTGGCCAACTTGGAAAGAATTGCAAAATAGTGCCATAGTTGTGTCCATCGCATCATTGATCATCGCATTAGTGGTGTTTTTGATGGATATAAGCTTTAAGAATGTGCTTGAAGCATTCTATGGTTTATTTATGTAACGAAAGTAATTAATGCATATTCCTAATGAGTGAAGTACCGGAAAAGAAGTGGTATGTGGTGAGAGCCATTAGTGGTAAGGAGAAGCGTGTGAAGCAGTATCTCGAGTCTGAGATCGTGCGGAACGACTTACAGGATCTGGTTGGACAGGTGCTTATCCCTACGGAAAAGGTTTTCCAGGTGCGTAATGGAAAGAAGATCTCCAAAGAACGGAACTACTTCCCCGGTTATGTACTTGTGGAGGCAACCTTGGTAGGAGAGGTCGCTCACGTCATTAAGAATACACCCGATGTGTTGGGTTTTTTGGGAACTAAAGGTGAACCTGAACCCCTGCGTCCCAACGAAGTGAATCGAATCCTTGGAAAGGTGGATGAACTTCTGGAACGTGGTGAAGAGGTTAGTGTACCTTTCATCGTAGGTGAATCGGTAAAGGTTACCGATGGACCTTTTAACAGTTTTAGCGGAATCATTGAGGAGATCAATGAGGAGAAGAAGAAACTGAAGGTGATGGTGAAGATCTTTGGCCGAAAAACGCCTCTGGAATTGGGTTTTATGCAAGTTGAAAAAGAATAATAACCGGCTGCTTCCAACCAAATACGGTAATTAAAAATTTCCAAAGACAAAACAAAATGGCAAAAGAAGTTGTAGGCCTTATCAAGTTACAAGTCAAGGGCGGCGCTGCGAACCCCTCTCCCCCTGTAGGACCCGCTTTGGGTGCGAAGGGTGTGAATATTATGGAGTTCTGTAAGCAGTTTAATGCCCGTACCCAAGATAAGGCTGGGAAAGTATTACCCGTCATCATCAGTGTTTACAAAGATAAGTCTTTCAGTTTTGTGATCAAAACCCCTCCGGCGGCTGTGCAGCTCCTGGATGCTGCTAAGATTAAAAGCGGTTCCCCTGAGCCCAATCGTCAGAAGGTGGCCACAGTAACCTGGGAGGCTGTCAAACAGATTGCAGAGGACAAAATGGCCGATCTCAACTGTTTTACAGTGGAGTCTGCAATGAGCATGGTGGCTGGTACTGCCAGAAGCATGGGTATCAAAATCAAAGGGGCACGTCCCTTTTAATGAATTTAAACGTAAAACATTTTAACATTTGGTTGAATGGCTAAAATTACAAAAAAACAGAAAGAAGCTTTAGCACAGTTTGATCGCCAGAATCCCTATTCGTTTGATGAGGCTATTGGGCTTGTGAAGAGCATCTCCTTTACGAAATTTGATGCCTCCTTTGACGTTGATGTGCGACTGGGTGTAGATCCCCGGAAAGCCAACCAAATGGTACGTGGAACGGTTACGCTCCCTCACGGTACAGGTAAAGAGAAGAAAGTGCTCGTACTCTGTACCCCCGAAAAGGAGGAGGAAGCAAAAACCGCAGGTGCTGACTATGTAGGCTTGGATGATTATATCCAAAAAATTAAGGGCGGTTGGACCGACATTGATGTCGTGATCACCATGCCCAATGTGATGCCTAAAGTTGGTCCTCTGGGGCGAATCCTTGGACCTCGTGGTCTGATGCCTAACCCTAAAACAGGTACCGTTACGATGGATATCGCTAAAGCCGTTCAGGAGGTGAAGTCCGGTAAAATCGACTTTAAAGTGGATAAGTATGGAATTATCCATGCCTCTGTGGGTCGTGTCTCTTTTTCGAAAGAACAACTGCTTGAGAATGCACGAGAGTTTGTGCAAACAATTGTGAAACTCAAGCCCGCCGCAGCAAAAGGAACGTATATGAAAAGCCTGTACTTTTCCAGTACAATGAGCCCGGGTGTGAAGGTGGATACCAAATCCCTTAACGCCTAATTATTAATCGCTAAACTATAAGTCAATGAAAAAAACTGATAAAAAACAACTTATAGATAGCCTTGCAGAGCAACTGGAAGCAAATAGCTATATCTATTTGACGGATACAGGTGAATTGAATGCAGTGGTTGAAAGTAATTTGCGACGCTTCTGCTTCAAACGTAACGTAAAACTCCAGGTAGTAAAAAATACGTTGCTCAAAAAGGCAATGGAGAAATCTGAAAAAGATTTCAGTGACATCTACCCCGTTCTTAAAGGTCAAACAGCAGTGATGTATGCCGAAGCTGGTAACATCCCCGCGAAACTCATCAAAGACTTCCGCAAGGAGTTTAATCAAGAGAAACCGATCCTTAAAGGGGCTTATGTGGAAGAGACAATCTATGTGGGCAGTGAAAACCTCGAAATGCTTGCCAATATCAAGAGCAAGAACGAGCTTATTGCTGACGTGGTACTCCTCCTCCAATCACCCGCGAAGAACGTTGTCAATGCACTCCAATCCGGAGGGAATATCCTTACAGGCGTGCTTAAAACTTTGGGAGAGCGTGAATAGTGTGGACCTAATTCCCCTCCCCAGAAAAAACAAAAACACAATTTTTAGTTAGAGAAAAACCTTTAAAACAAATAAACGAAATGGCAGACTTAAAAGCATTTGCAGAACAGTTGGTGAATTTAACTGTAAAAGAAGTTAACGAGTTAGCTGAAATTCTTAAAGAAGAGTATGGTATTGAGCCGGCAGCCGCCGCAGCTGTAGTAGCAGCCCCCGCTGGTGCCGAAGCCGCCGCCGCAGAAGAGCAAACCGAATTTGACGTAATTCTGAAAGCTGCTGGCGCTAAGAAATTGGCCGTAGTAAAACTGGTTAAGGAACTTACCTCCCTTGGTCTTAAAGAGGCTAAAGAACTGGTAGATTCTGCTCCTAAAGCAATCAAAGAAGCAGTCTCTAAAGATGAGGCAGAAGCACTTAAATCTCAGTTAGAGGAGGCTGGTGCAGAGGTTGAAGTTAAGTAAGATATTCATAACTTTCTAACAAGAGATAGGCTACGGTTCAAGCTTTTTGAGCCTTGGTCTATTTCTTGTTTTACGTATTTTCTTTATTTACGTTAAACCAATATCTTATCTTTTAACTACTTATCGACCTTGGGCCCTATGAAAAATGAACGTATCAATTTTGGTAAAGCCAAAGTTAGAGTTGACTATCCGGACTTACTAGATATCCAACTGAAATCTTTTCAGGACTTCTTTCAGCTTGAGACCAATCCAGAAAACCGAATTAATGAGGGTCTCTTTAAAGTTTTTTCTGAGAATTTTCCCATTTCGGACGCGAGGAATAACTTTGTGCTCGAATTTCTGGATTACTTTGTGGACCCCCCACGATATGCCATTACCGAGTGTATCGAAAGGGGACTTACCTATAGTGTCCCCCTGAAAGCCAAACTGAAACTCTATTGCACGGATCCCGATCACGAAGATTTTGAGACCATTATCCAGGATGTCTACCTTGGGATGATCCCTTATATGACTCCCAAGGGGACTTTTATCGTGAATGGCGCTGAGCGTGTGGTCGTTTCTCAGCTCCACCGTTCTCCGGGTGTCTTCTTCGGAACTTCCTATCATGCCAATGGTTCCCAACTCTATTCCGCTCGTATCATTCCCTTTAAAGGGTCGTGGATGGAGTTCACCACCGATATCAATAATATCATGTATGCGTATATCGACAGAAAGAAGAAGTTACCTGTCACTACGCTGCTTCGTGCCATTGGATATGAGAGTGATAAAGCAATCCTGGAGATCTTTGACCTGGCTGAAGAGATTAAAGTAACCAAAACTGGCCTGAAAAAAGCCCTTGGCCGTAAACTCGCCGCCCGTGTGGTGCGTTCCTGGGTTGAAGACTTTGTGGATGAAGATACCGGAGAGGTGGTATCCATTGAGCGTACGGAGGTGATTATTGATCGTGAAACTATTCTTGAGCAACAACATATCGAGCAGATGATTGATGCCGATGTGAAGACGGTGTTGCTCCATAAGGAGGATGCCGATCATGTGGATTTTTCCGTGATCTTTAATACGCTGCAAAAAGATACCGCCAACTCTGAGAAGGAGGCCATTGAGTATATCTATCGTCAGCTGCGAAACGCAGAACCTCCGGACGAAGAGACGGCTCGCGGTATCATTGATAAACTCTTCTTCTCCGATAAACGTTATGACCTCGGAGAGGTTGGTCGTTATAAGATCAATCGAAAATTGGATCTTGATATCCCCATGGATGTCAAGGTGCTTACCAAACAAGACATTATTTCGATTATCAAACACCTTATCGAGCTGGTGAATGCACGAACCGAGGTGGATGATATCGATCACCTTAGCAACCGTCGTATCCGTACGGTGGGTGAACAGCTCTATAACCAGTTTGGTGTGGGGCTTGCACGGATGTCCAGGACGATTCGTGAACGGATGAATGTGCGTGATAATGAGGTCTTTACTCCAACTGACCTGATTAATGCAAAAACGCTGAGTTCGGTGATTAACTCCTTCTTTGGAACCAACCAGCTGTCGCAATTTATGGATCAGACCAACCCGCTTTCGGAGATTACGCACAAGCGTAGGATCTCTGCCCTCGGGCCTGGAGGTCTCTCCCGTGAACGTGCCGGATTTGAGGTGCGGGATGTGCACTATACCCACTATGGTCGTCTCTGTACTATCGAGACCCCTGAAGGTCCCAACATTGGTTTGATCTCCTCCCTCTGTGTCTTTGCGCAGATCAATAAGCTCGGATTTATTGAGACTCCCTATATCGCCGTGGAGGATGGCGTGTTGAGAACAGATAAACCTCCGGTGTACCTTACCGCGGAGGAGGAGGAGAGCAAAATTATTGCCCAGGCCATTACGCCCATCTCGGAAGATAACCGCTTGGAGCGGGATAAACTGAAAGTGCGTAAACTTGCCGACTTCCCCATTGTTGACAAAAGTGAGGTGGATCTGATTGATATCGCTCCTAACCAGATTGCCTCTATCGCAGCCTCCTTGATTCCCTTCCTGGAGCATGATGATGCTAACCGTGCCTTGATGGGCTCTAACATGATGCGCCAGGCAGTACCCTTGCTGAATCCGGAAGCGCCTTTCGTGGGAACAGGCATTGAGAAGGCGGTGGCTCACGACTCTCGTGTATTGATCAACGCGGAAGGTGATGGCGTAGTGGAGTATGTGGACGCAAAGACCGTCACCATCCGTTATGCACGTAATGAGACGGAGAGGCTTGTCTCTTTCGATGATGAACTAAAATCGTACACTTTAACGAAGTTTCAGCGTACCAACCAGGGAACCTCCATTACGCTTCGCCCCATTGTGAAAAAGGGTGATGCCGTAAAGAAGGGACAGGTTCTGTGCGAAGGCTATGCTACCGAAAAGGGTGAGTTGGCTATCGGTCGTAACATGAAGGTGGCCTTTATGCCCTGGAAAGGGTATAACTTTGAGGATGCCATCGTGATCTCTGAACGTATTGTGAAGGAGGATATCTTTACCTCCATTCATGTGGAAGAGTTTACGCTGGAGGTACGTGACACAAAACGCGGTGTGGAAGAGCTTACCAACGATATTCCTAATGTGAGTGCGGAAGCAACGAAGGATTTGGATGAAAATGGTCTTATCCGTATTGGTGCAGAAGTGAGTGAAGGGGATATCCTGATTGGTAAAATTACGCCTAAAGGAGAGAGTGACCCCACTCCGGAAGAGAAATTGCTGCGTGCAATCTTTGGGGATAAAGCCGGGGATGTGAAAGATGCCTCTCTTAAGGCACCTCCCTCCATGAAAGGGGTGGTGATTGATAAAAAACTCTTCTCTCGTGCGGCGAAGGAACGCCGTGGTCGCTCAACCAAAGAGAAAGAGATCCTTGCAGCAATTGACAGCCAATTTGAGAAAGACGCTGCTGCTCTTCTCGTCAGACTTGTGGATAAATTGCTGGTTTTGGTGAGCGGTAGAACCTCTCAGGGTGTTTATAATAACTATAAGGAAGAGGTCGTTCCCAAGAAGACTAAATTTAACCAAAAGATCCTTTTAGGACTGGATTACACCATTGTAAATCCCAATAAATGGACGGCTGATAAGGAGAAGAATGAGCTTATCAAGGAGCTGATTTATAATTACAATATCAAGTACAAGGAGATTCTTGGAAAGTATAATCGTGAGAAGTTTGTAGCTTCTGTGGGGGATGAATTGCCCAACGGTATTGTGCAGATGGCCAAGGTTTACATTGCAAAGAAACGTAAACTGAAGGTGGGGGACAAGATGGCCGGACGTCACGGTAACAAAGGTATTGTAGCGAGAATTGTGCGTGAAGAGGATATGCCGTTCCTCGAAGATGGCTCTCCGGTGGATATTGTCTTGAACCCCTTGGGGGTACCCTCAAGGATGAACCTTGGACAGATTTACGAGACGGTATTGGGATGGGCTGCCAAGATGAACAATTGTACCTATGCGACGCCCATCTTTGACGGAGCTCATATTGACGATATCAACAATCTTATGAAGGAGGCAGGCCTTCCCGAAAATGGAAAGGTTTACCTCTATGATGGAGGTACCGGTGAACGTTTTGACCAGCCGGCGACCGTGGGATATATCTATATGCTGAAACTCCATCACATGGTGGATGATAAGATGCACGCCCGTTCCATTGGCCCCTATAGCCTCATTACCCAGCAGCCTCTTGGGGGTAAAGCCCAGTTTGGAGGCCAGCGTTTTGGAGAGATGGAGGTGTGGGCCCTGGAGGCTTTTGGTGCAGCTAATATCCTGCAGGAGATCCTTACCGTGAAATCAGACGATGTGCAGGGACGAGCCAAAGCGTACGAGTCTATCGTGAAGGGTGAGAATATGCCCGTTCCGGGACTACCCGAATCATTCAATGTACTGGTTCACGAACTTTCAGGCCTCGGTCTGAATGTAACTTTCGACTAATATTTTTTTCCGGGTATACCTTCCTTATGATGGGGGGTATACGCGGATTTTTCTGACTGTAACCGATCTTATAATATGGCTTTTAGAAAAGATACAACGGTAAATAACCCCTTCTCAAACATTACGGTGAGTCTCGCGTCGCCGGAAATGATCCTTGAGAAATCCAGTGGTGAGGTGTTGAAACCGGAAACGATTAACTACAGAACCTACAAGCCCGAGAGGGATGGGTTGTTTTGCGAACGAATCTTCGGTCCTGTGAAGGACTGGGAGTGCCATTGCGGAAAATATAAACGGATTCGTTATAAAGGAATCGTCTGTGACCGCTGTGGTGTGGAGGTGACAGAGAAGAAGGTGCGTCGTGAACGAATGGGACATATCCAATTGGTGGTCCCTGTGGCACATATCTGGTATTTTCGCTCCCTGCCCAACAAGATAGGTGCGCTCCTCGGGCTTCAGACGAAGAAGCTCGATATGATTATCTACTATGAGCGTTATGTGGTGATTAATCCGGGGCCTAAGGCCGCCGATGGAGTGAAATACCTCGACTTCCTTACCGAAGAGGAGTATTTTGATATCGTTGATTCCTTGCCCCCCGAAAACCAATACCTGGAAGATGATGATCCCGAGAAGTTTGTGGCAAAGATGGGGGCCGATGCCCTCTTTACGCTCTTGCGGGATTTGGACCTGGATAAGACCTCTTACGATTTGCGCCATAAGGCCAATACGGAGACCTCTCAGCAGCGGAAAGCTGATGCCCTGAAACGTCTTCAGGTTTTTGAGGCTTTTCGCGAGGCTAACCGGAAGATGGAGAATAAGCCGGAGTGGATGATCGTTAAGGTTGTTCCCGTTATTCCTCCTGAGCTCAGGCCGCTTGTTCCCCTGGATGGAGGACGTTTTGCCACTTCCGACCTTAACGATCTTTACCGTCGCGTGATTATTCGGAATAACCGACTGAAGCGTTTGATTGAGATTAAAGCCCCTGACGTAATTATGCGCAACGAAAAGCGGATGCTGCAGGAAGCTGTGGATTCGCTCTTTGATAACTCCAGAAAAGCTAACTCGGTTCGTACCGAGTCCAACAGGGCTTTGAAGTCGCTCTCTGATAGCTTGAAGGGAAAGCAGGGACGTTTTCGTCAGAACCTCTTGGGTAAAAGGGTGGACTACTCCGGCCGTTCTGTGATTGTCGTAGGACCCGAACTGAAACTTAACGAGTGTGGCCTTCCTAAAAATATGGCCTCGGAGCTCTATAAGCCCTTTATCATTCGTAAGATGCTGGAGCGTGGCATTGTAAAAACCGTAAAATCAGCTAAGAAAATTGTGGATCGTAAAGATCCGGTGGTTTATGATATTCTGGAGAGTATCCTTAAGGGGCATCCCGTGCTGTTGAACCGTGCCCCCACACTTCACCGTTTGGGAATTCAGGCCTTCCAGCCCAAGTTGATAGAGGGAAAGGCCATTCAGCTTCACCCCCTTGCTTGTACGGCCTTTAACGCCGACTTCGACGGTGACCAGATGGCGGTGCATGTGCCCCTCGGCAATGCGGCCGTGTTAGAAGCTCAGATGCTGATGCTCTGTTCGCACAACATCCTGAACCCTGCCAACGGAGCCCCCATTACCGTACCTTCTCAGGACATGGTTTTGGGTCTCTACTACATGACCAAAGGGCGCAAAAGCTCCCCCGAGAAAGTCATCAAGGGGGAGGGATACAAATTCTACTCTCCGGAAGAGGTTCGTATAGCCTATAACGAAGGAGAAGTGGATCTTCACGCCGTGATCAGTGTACGGTTGAAGGATAATGAAACGGGCCAGTACAGTCTCGAGGAGACAACCGTGGGACGTGTCCTCTTTAACGAAGTGGTACCGGAAGAGTATGGTTATATTAATCAGCTTCTTACCAAGAAATCCCTTCGGGATATTATCGGTAAGGTATTGAAGAAAACCGGTACCCAGAAAACAGCGCAATTCCTTGATGATATTAAGTCGCTGGGTTACTATATGGCCTTTAAAGGAGGCCTCTCTTTCAACTTGGGCGATGTGATTATTCCGGAGGTGAAAGAGAAGTTGGTGGCCGATGCCAATACGGATGTGGATGAGGTGATGTCCAACTACAATATGGGATTCATTACCAATAATGAACGTTATAATCAGGTTATTGATATCTGGACACATACCAACTCCAACCTCACTCGTACCTTGATGGATACCCTTTCGAATGACCAGCAGGGATTCAACTCGGTCTACATGATGCTCGACTCAGGAGCCCGGGGATCTAAGGAGCAGATTCGTCAGCTTTGTGGCATGAGGGGGCTTATGGCGAAGCCTCAAAAATCGGGAGCTACCGGTGGGGAGATTATTGAGAACCCCATCCTCTCTAACTTTAAAGAGGGGCTTACCGTTTTGGAGTACTTTATCTCTACACACGGTGCGCGTAAGGGTCTTGCCGATACTGCCCTTAAAACGGCTGATGCCGGTTACCTTACCCGTCGTTTGGTGGATGTAGCTCAGGATGTGATTATTTCTGAAGAGGATTGTGGTACATTGCGTGGACTTACCATTTCGGCGCTGAAGAAGAGTGAAGAGGTGGTGGAGAAACTCTTTGACCGTATCTTGGGGCGTGTAACGCTGCATGATGTGTATCATCCCCATTCGGGAGAACTTTTGGTGGCCGCCGGAGAGGAGATTACAGAAACCATCGGAAGAGCCATTGACGAGTCGCCCATTGAATCTGTGGAGATTCGTTCCGTATTGACTTGTGAGTCGAAGCACGGTGTGTGTGCCAAGTGTTATGGCCGTAACCTGGCTTCAGGGCGCTTGGTACAGCGCGGCGAGGCCGTGGGGGTTATCGCTGCACAGTCTATCGGGGAACCGGGTACGCAGCTTACCCTTCGTACCTTCCACGTGGGGGGTACCGCTTCCAACATGTCTGTGGCCAACAAGATTATTGCCAAATATGAGGGAATCCTAGAGATTGATGAGTTGCGCTCTGTACCTTATGTTACCTCTGATGGAGAGACCTTTGATGTGGTAATTGGACGTTCGGCCGAGATGAAGATTGTGGATAAGAATACCGGTATCATCCTCTCCTCGGGTAACATTCCTTATGGAGCACACCTCTATCACAAGGCCTCGGATGAGATTAAGAAAAATGATGTAATCTGTGATTGGGATCCCTTTAACGCGGTGATTATCTCCGAATTTGCGGGAACCATCAGCTATGAAAATATTGTAGAAGGTCAGACTTTCCGTGTGGAGTCGGATGAACAGACCGGTTATCACGATAAGGTGATTATTGAGACCCGTCAGCGTTCAAAGAACCCCAACATCAAGGTGTTGGATACGGATGGTACGGTGATAAAAGCGTACGATATTCCGGTGGGCGCCCACATCATTGTGGAAGAGAAGGATAAAATTAAAGCGGGGGATATCCTCGTGAAGATTCCGCGTGCCATTGGTAAGACCGGTGATATTACCGGAGGTCTGCCCCGTGTAACGGAGCTGTTTGAGGCCCGGAATCCCTCTGATCCGGCAGTGGTATCGGAGATTGACGGCGTGGTATCTTTTAGCAAGAACTTGAAGCGTGGTAACCGTGAGGTGATCATCACCTCCAAGACCGGTGAGGAGAAGAAGTATCTTATTCCCACCTCTAAGCAGATCCTGGCACAGGAGAATGACTACGTTCGGGCGGGAACCTCGCTCTCGGAGGGTGCTATGACACCTTCGGATATCCTCAGTATCAAGGGGCCCATGAAGGTTCAGGAGTATATCGTTAACGAGGTTCAGGAGGTGTATCGTCTCCAGGGTGTGAAGATTAACGATAAGCACTTCGAGGTGATTGTGCGTCAGATGATGCGTAAGGTCGAAGTGATGGATCCGGGTGATACCAAGTTCCTGGAGGGCGAATTGGTGGATAAGATCGACTTTATGGATGAGAATGATACCATCTTTGGTAAGAAGATCGTCACCGATGCAGGAGAGTCTGAAACGTTGGTTGAAGGACAGGTGATTAGTGCACGGAATCTCCGTGAGGAGAACTCAACGCTCAAACGTCGCGATAAGAAGTTGGTGGAGTCCCGTGATGCCCAGCCGGCTACGGCAAGGCAGATCCTGCAGGGAATCACCCGTGCTTCACTGCAAACTAAGAGCTTTATCTCCGCCGCTTCGTTCCAGGAGACCACCAAAGTCCTTACCAATGCTTCTATCCAGGCCAAGTCGGATTCGCTGCTTGGTTTGAAAGAGAACGTGATCGTGGGGCATCTGATTCCGGCCGGTACCGGTCTTCGCCAGTACCAGGATATCGTGGTAGGCTCCAAAGAAGAGTATGAACAGATTATGGCTTCTAAAGCCGACTTTGAGAAGGTGGAAGAAACCGAAGAATAAAACAATGAATTATGGATCCTAAACAGAGTAATAAGATTAATATAGAGCTCAACGAAGAGCAGGCAGAAGGTGTTTATGCGAATTTGGCAGTGATTACACACAGTAACACAGAGTTTATTGTGGACTTTATCAAGATGATGCCCGGCATGCCTAAGGCAAAGGTGAAGTCACGTGTTGTATTGACACCACAACATGCCAAACGGCTGATGAAAGCCCTGCATGAGAACATTGCCAAGTTTGAGTCGATGCACGGCCCCATTAAGGAGCTGGATGAGCGGCTTCCCTTAAATCTTGGCGGTCCCGCAGCACAGGCATAAGCAAAGAACCCTGTCGAAAAAAGAGAAGGTGTATCACAACAGATAGTGGTACACCTTTTTTTTGTGCCTCTCCATAATGTCAGCGTTTTGAGAAGAGAGGCTGTCGGAACGTTCGAATTCGAGGTTTGCGAAGGCTGAAATAGGGGAGTTTTCCGGGGTAAACGATCTTTTGGAAGACAAGCATCACTAAGAAGTCAGGTTTTATAGACGGACTCTCTTATAGCGGTTTCGGTATTTGAAAAGGTCTTGCAGCAATTGTATCAGCAAGACCGGGACTATACGCTGGGTGCTACGCACCGCTTATCGTCCTGTGGTATTAGTGACTGTATCTAAGTCTGTATACGCTTAATCTTTTTATTCAAGTTTATCATAAATAGTGCTGTTAGTAAAATCGTAAAAATATCTGCTATTGCCTGTGCATAAATCACTCCATCTAAATCAAAGAATTGCGGCAATATAAGTATTGATGGGATAAAAAATAATCCGCTTCTACTTATGCTTAAGATTCCTCCTTCTCTGGCTTTTCCCAAAGCTAAAAACAGTGAGGAATAAACAGCTTGGAAACCAAAGAATACAAATATTACTCCGTTGACAAATAGCATTTTAGAGCCAATAGAAATAACTGTTTCATCTGCACTAAACCATTGCATTATTGTATTTGGAAACAAGGTTATTACCATAGCAAACAAGGCCGCAAAACAGCTTGTCCATTTTAGAGTTAAATTAATACTTTGTTTTAATCTTATAACGTTGTTTGCTCCATAAGCATAGCCTGCAAGGGGTTGAAACCCTTTAACAAAGCCAAAAATAATAAATGTACCTACTGCAAGAATACGAGTAACTATTCCGACAGCTGCTATGGCAGTGTCGCCAAATTCATTTGCCGCTGAGTTCGTTATTCCTTGCGATACTCCAAATAGCAATTGAAACAAAAAAACAGGAATGCCAATTTTTAATATTTCCATTAAAATAGTTTTATTAAAACGAAATAAACGAATAGATATTCGCAGCTGCCCTTTCTTTTTTAACAAATAGACGATATACAAAACAGCTGTAATAGCTTGTGCCAAAACGGTAGCCCACGCAGCTCCGGCAATTCCCATGTTAAAAGTGTATATAAATATAGGGTCGAACAATATG
>PDWI01002942.1_pt1 | contig 24935 bp, 19 predicted proteins | sample 1430891 | NCBI WGS metagenome assembly PDWI01 (sample SAMN01162508, study PRJNA174530) | Oral metagenome, whole genome shotgun sequencing project. | biome: Marine environment; feature: Marine mammal; material: Swab sample of the gingival sulcus; isolation source: swab sample of gingival sulcus...
CTTGGTCATGGCGTCCTCCTTTTGAGGGGTGAATGTTTTTGATATCAATCACTATGCCATGACCTTAATCTTTTTGCTGAAAATTCTGCACATAACCAACAAAATCATGTGCCACAGGAAAGCGGGGAGCTTTGAGCTTGTGAGCCTCTCGAAGTAGCTCCAAGAAGGCTCTTCCGGTACAAGCGGCCTTTTCTCCATGAGCGCGTGTGGCGAGGTTACCAAAGCAAACGATTGTTCTACGCGTTTGATCTGCCAAGACGCGCGGGAAAGGAGGCATCTGTCAGCGCGGGATGTATGATGGAAAAGTACGCGCAAACCCGATGCCCCTTGAACCATCTAAAGGCGAAATTTTAGTTGCGCCCAGCAGAACTGGGGGAATTCTTATCGCATTCATGAGGAGAATTCCTTATTGTCTATCTTTATAAATTATGAGTGATGCTTCTCTATCTTGTCCAGCAAGAATGCTGATTGTCTGGGGGATTGGTAAAAAAACCAGGTTAGCAATTGGGATACTTTTTGTAAAAGTCGCTGATGACACTGCATACCTGCATGGCCTGTTTCTCCGTCAGCTCCGCATACATGGGCAGAGAAAGTATCGAATTCTGCAGGGTGTGGGCTACCGGAAAATTTTCAGGAACATGGCCGTAATGGCTGTATGCTTCCAAAAACGGAAGGGATACCGGATAGTGACGTCCGCAGGCAATGCCGTTTTCCAAAAGGAAATCCTGTAGGGAATGCCGTTGTTCGCAGAGCACGACATATAGATGATAAACATGCCCCGCCCAACTATGGGGGGTGAGCAGAGTTAAGCCAGCAATTCCACTCAATTCTCGATTATATATTGCAGCGATGTTTCTCCGCTGTTCGGTCCACTGCGTGAGATGTTTGAGTTTCACTGAGAGTACCGCAGCCTGCAGGCCGTCCATGCGCGAGTTAACCCCTTCAAATTGATGATCATATTTGTCCGTGCGGCCATGGTTGGCGAATTTACGCATGAAATCGGCAAATTTTGTATTATTCGTTACAATCGCTCCGGCATCACCGTACGCTCCGAGGTTTTTTCCGGGATAGAAGCTGTAGCAGGCACAATCCCCGAAGTCAGACAGAGGTTGTCCATCTATGGTCGCAGCGTGGGCCTGGGCCGCATCCTGAATCACATGCAATTCATTTTCGTTTGCGATTGCTTCAATAGTCTTTAAATCGGCCGGATGTCCGTATAGGTGAACAGGTATCACGGCCTTTGACGCTGGAGTTATTTTTTGCCGCAAGTCGTTAATACAAATGGTTCCCGTCCGCATCTCAACGTCAACGAATACCGGTTTCGCCCCGGCCATGCTTACTGCTTCTCCTGTGGCGACAAACGTCATTGCCGGGATGAGGACTTCATCGCCTGCCCCAATCCCAAGTCCCTTCAAGGCAATGAAAAGAGCATCGGTACCGTTGCCCACTCCCACACAATGCTTAGCTGCGCAAAACTGTGCAAATTCATTTTCAAAAGTATGGGCATACGGGCCGTTAATAAAAGCGCAATCCATGATCACGCTTTTCATTGCAGCATCAATTTCCGGTTGCAGACTCTGATATTGCGCGTTGAGATCGGCGAAAGGAATATCAAATTTGCTCATAGGGTAACTCTTTTTTTGATCGGATAACGTGTGCCGGGTTGCCGACGACAACCGCATGGGGGGGAACATCCTTCACAACGACACTTCCGGCACCGATCAAACTGTTATATCCTATTATTACTCCCGGCAGTATTGTGGCGTTTGCGCCGACAATTGCGGCTTTTTCGAGTTTGACCGGTTGTGGCGAAGCCTTGGCCTGCGGGGAAAGCGGATATCGGGTGTTTGTAATGACGGCATTGGGACCTATCCAGACATCATCTTCCAACACTGAAAATTCTGGGACAAAAGATTGACTGTGGAGCCTGACATTATCTCCCATGGATACATGATGCTCCACGACCGCCATGGTTCCAACACTGACATTGTTTCCTATAGTGTTGAATTCACGGATGTTTGCCTTGTTCCCAGTAGAAAAGTTTTTTCCGATTGTATTCCCGGCGTAAATGACAGTGTGTGTACGTAATACTGCGCCATCGCCAATGATTGTTTCGGGTTGGTCTTCATAATCATTCAGAGGAGAGCCTATTATGCATCCGTCTTCAACATAAGCACTTCCCAGAAAAGTTACCTCTGGATAAACGATTGCTGTGCTGGCAATATCAACTGCCATCAAGAGCCCCCCAACTTGCAGTGCTGCGGCTGAAAACGGAGTTTAACGTCTTTTCCTGTCTCAATGGACTCATATATTGCATTTATCAATTCCAATGACTTTCGGCCTTCAAGACCATCCACTAAAGAGGGGCTGTCGTTTTCAATGCAATTCACAACATGTTCAAGATAGGCGATGTGTCCGAAACCATAGACATCTGGGGGATTGGTTCTGTAGCGGGTCAAAACATCGTCATCCCCTTCCTCCTGAGTTTCAAAATTCCAGACCTTCATTTCGTTCACAGCGAATCCACCGATTTCGACAGAGCCTTTTTCTCCAAGAATGGAAATAGACCCTTCAAGATCTTTCGGACGGGTGGCGTTCGTGGCTTCAATGACTCCAATGGCACCGCTGGCGAAGGTAATAATCGCAACTCCGGTATCCTCCACTTCGATGTCCACAAGGGCTGTGCGGCTTTTGGCATAGACTGAAACCGGTTCACCGAGCATCCACTCCAGAAGGTCCACATGGTGGCTGGCCTGGTTTGCGAACACGCCTCCGTCCATGGCCCAGGTGCCACGCCACGCATCTTGATCATAATATGCTTGAGGACGACACCATCTAACGCGAACCGTACCCATGACGATTTTGCCGAACCGGCCCTCTTCAAGAGCCTCCCGCATTTTCATGACCGGATAGTTGAACCTGTTCTGTTTGACCACAAAAAGTTTGATCTTGGCCTGGTCACAAGCATGAATCATGGCATCGGCATCCTCAAGCCGTAGTGCCATGGGTTTTTCGACCACAAGATGTTTTCGATATTGAGCCATCTCCAAAGTATGTTTTGCGTGCAACCCGCTCTCGGTCAGGATGGCTATGACATCAATTGTATCTTTCATTGCAGACATCATCTCATGTGCGTCTGTAAACCAGGGCAGGGAATATTTTTCACCGAGAGTCCTGGCGCGTTCTTTCTTGATGTCGCAGACAGCGACAACGCATCCCCCCCTAACTTTTTTTTGTGAAAGGATTTGAGCATAGCGTTGCGCAATACGTCCACAACCCATTAAAGCAAAATTTTGCACGACAAACTCCTTCTTATTTGTCTGTATCAGATAGAAAAAATGCCATGATGGACCAATGGCTATTTTTAACCGTATAGCATAATCTGCGCCAATGTATATTAAATTTTTAACGATTTTATCCGAACTACTACGTTAAGGCAATAGCCGCATTGTTTTATGCGCACCTGAGCAAAACAAGTAGAATTTTGACCGCAGTGGGCGGTTATTGTGAAAAACAACGGTCTTCGGCATTGGTTTTGCAAGATTTTGAATCGGCATTTTCTATATTCCTAATTAATAGGAAAAATTAGCAAAAATCAATATCCCGAACAAGATCAAATTTGCTTTGCATAGAGCCTATTGTTCTTTATTTGTCAGGGGTTGCCTGTCCGTCATTGGACAAAAGAGCAGAATTTGATATATGGAAATAGTTGCCAATTTATTGACATATCCTACAGCCTTTGTCCCACATTCCCGCGACACTGGCTGTGTCCACCGGAGTATCGGATTTCGTCTTAAAATGGACAGCAGGGCTCCCCCAAAAAGGGGAAGGTGCAGAGTATTCCTCTAACTTCAACATGAGAGCGATATGTATATATTAGGTGTTTCCTATGGCTACCATAATTCCGCAGCAGCCCTTTTGAAGAACGCTACTCCGATTTGTGCATGTGAGGAAGAACGGTTTACCCGATGTAAGAACGATTCCAGATATCCGCGTAAAGCTATCGATGCATGCCTGAGGGAAGCCTGCATTTCTGCTTCAAAAGTGGATGCAGTTGTTTTCTACGAAGATACATTACTGAAACTCAACCGTATTTTGGAATCTGTAGGTCAGTCTCCCAATGCTTCTGAATACTTAAATCAAAGTCTGGCTATCTGGAAGAATGGCGAAAAGTTTACTCCTTTTACCCGTCTCAAACAGCATCTCGGTGTTTCCGCATCTCAAATTCATATTTGTGAACATCACGCTTCTCATGCGGGAGCAGCTTTCTACTGCTCCCCTTTTGAGCATAGTGTCATACTGACGCTTGACGGTGTTGGGGAGTATGAAACCATGACGGTTTCCCATGGTGTTGGAAATTCAATTAAAAAACTTTATTCTACCAGCTTGCCACACTCAATTGGTCTTTTGTATTCAGCTTTTACTGCCCATCTCGGTTTTGAAGTAAATGAAGGAGAATTCAAGGTCATGGGCATGGCGGGTTTTGGCGAACCTCGATTCGCAGACAAGGTTCTCAAGCTGATAAAAAATCATACGGATGGAACATTTTCACTTGATGAAAGTTATTTCGACTTTGTCGGTAATGGTATGTATCCCTTTACGGAGAAATTTCGTGATCTTTTTGGGGAATCTCGCCAACCTGATGAGCCTTTTTTCCTACAGGATACTGCCTCGCCTAAGATTCGCGAACGTAATCAACTTCATGCAGATATAGCTGCCAGCATCCAGCTTGTTGTCGAAGATTTGATATTGGATTTGGCGAATCATGCTTTGCGGCATTGCAATGAAAAATATCTTTGTCTTGCAGGCGGTGTCGCCCTTAACAGTGCTGCTAACGGAAAATTACAAAAGCAGCTTGGCAAAAATATGTATGTACATCCTGCCGCAGGAGATTCGGGAGCAGCCTTGGGAGCAGCCCTTTATCATGCACATCAGACATTAAAGATGGAACGTAAGGATCCCCTCGTTTCGGTATATTTAGGAGTGGAATTTTCAAGCGCGGATGTGGATTTAGCTCTGACACGGGCAGGAGGCATTCCCTATAAACGATTTGATGAGTCCGAAGAATTTCTTGATGAGGTTGCTCGGATATTGGCTGAGGGAAATGTTGTTGGCTGGGCTAATGGTCGTTTTGAATGGGGACCGAGGGCTTTGGGTGCCAGAAGCATCCTTGCAGATCCCACAAAGAATACGATGCAGGAAAAGGTGAACCGTATCATCAAGTATCGCGAACCCTTTAGGCCTTTTGCTCCTGCGTGCATTGCAGAAGAAGCTCACCGTTTTTTTCATCTTTCCGAGGGTCTGAATCCGGCATCACCTCAGGATTTTATGCTTGCAGTCGTTGATGTACGCGAGGAGTGCAAATCCTTACTGCCTGCAATTACACATGTTGACGGTACTGCAAGAGTGCAGTTCGTGCGCAAAGAAACCAATCCTTTGTTTTACAGTTTGATCAAAAAATTCGAAGCGTTCAGCGGGGTTCCCATTATTCTCAATACCTCTTTCAACCTGCGTGGAGAACCTATTGTGAACACCCCCTATGACGCATTGAGAACCTTCTTCTGGAGTCAATTAGATGCACTTGCGATGAATAACCTGATCATAACAAAAGAGTCTTTTGTATGCGAATTTTGATATTACTTCCAACGTATGTTGTTACTGACCAGCAAATCCAACGAGCCCGAAAGAGTTGCAGATTACATTTTGGAGATGTTGCGAATCTGTTTTTCACATTCAGAGGCAATGGGGAACAATTCCTTGAGGAATCCATAAGGATTGAAGAATACTGCTCCTTTGACAGTATTGCGCCACAAGATTTCGATCACATCGTTGTCTGGCGAAAGACACGTGTAAGCGCGCCGGATTGGGAAATCCCAGATGAGTGGGCTGACAAGGCCTATATTCTTGAACCCGAAGCCAGACTTTCCCGGCTATGTATGGACAATGACTGCGCCAGCCTTGCTTCCGATAACAGCAACAGTAATCTGTTCACACGGAAAGCACCGCAGGATTCTCGTGGGGGCTTTGCTTATTTCCCTTATGGTTATGAGTACTTTTTGCCTGGCATCGGAGAACAGGATCAGTTCGGATTCCGTTTACCGGATGATTTCCAAACATTGGCGAAACGCCCTGAATCGCATAAGCTCATAGCTGTTTTTGGTGGGTCAACAACTTGGTCCATACATTGTTTCCCCGATGAAAGTTATTGTTCGCTTCTTGAAAAAAATCTTAACGCTTATAGCAGGGATAAGAATCTTGGCGTAACCTATAGTGTCCTTAATTTCGGGTTACCGGGAAATGTAGTTCTCAACCAGACCATAAACTATATTTTGCATGCTCAGTCGCTTGGGCCGGATATTGTTATCGGGCATGACGGTGTGAATGATTTTTTTTACGGGCTTTTGTCCGATGAGATATTGTTGCGGGATAGGGGCATAACCTACGCAACGAATTTGGAACAATGGCCTGATATATTGAACAATCAGCCGCAGGAACGATACAAACAGGTTGAATTTTATGACTTCAACCTGCCGCATTTGGTACTCAAGGCATATGTTGAGAGAAAGCGGCAGTTCATAAATATGGTTAAAAATGATAATGCATTGCCGATATGGGGGCTGCAACCCATCGCCCAAAGCAAGCATGCATTATGCCCTGAAGAGGTAGAAGCACTTAAAACGTTTAAAGAGCCTGCATACAAATATCTACAATATCTTTATGAACAGTTTGACGCTACTGTATCCCTTTCAGGAATTGATTTTATCAATTTTCATAAGACATTCAACAGGTATGGTGAAGAGTGCAGGCTTTTTACAGATTATTGCCACACGACTCCTGAAGGAGATGTTGTCATCGCTGAACAATATTTCAACTTGATTGTAGACAAGACAACAAATCATAAATCTCATAAAAGAGGAGCAGCATGACTGAAGAACTGTTTACATACAGGTTAGAACAGGCAATTGAAGAATGCCCCTTGATGGAGGAGGTTGGCAAAGGACAGCTTCTTGAGTTGGCCAAAAAAAATATTTCTTATTTGGTTGCTCAAAGCGCATGTTGGGATTCTTTGGATTTTCCCGAAATGGAATTGACGGAAAAGCAGGAGGATGTGCGGCTTTTCAGAGAAGAATTGAAAGAACTCATCGCCTCGGAACCATCTTTCAAGACGTTGCTCGCTCGAATTTTTATTGTCCTATACTGGAAAGAACTTACAGCACTGCATTTTGCCGACTCCGTTAAAGCCGTCCGAGTAACGGTTTCCCCTTTTATCTACACCATGGTTTGATCGCGTTAACTCTTTGTTATTAAAGGAACAGTTGTTTGTCTGAAATGATTTTAAGTGATGAGAACTTGAGCAGGCAGGCAACAATTGCCTTCGCTATTCCTACACTCTGTGGAGGAGGTGCTGAAGGGGTTATCGCCAGACTTGCCAATGAATGGGCCGATTGGGGATGGCGTGTAGTACTGATTTCTTTTAAGAAAGAAGAGGTTATTTCCGTATCTCCCTTGGTCCAGCGTATTTTTATTGAAGATATGACACCTCTTCCTGGTGATTTGGATATTGAGTGGGAACGAGAGAGCGTTCAACGCATCCGTAGAGCCTTGCTTATTTCTCAGTGTGAAATAGTAGTCAGTTTTCTCACTCGTATGAATATGCGAATCTTGCTTGCTGCCAGTGAGCTAGATGTTGCTTGTGTTGTGTCCGAGCGCGTAGACCCTCGCACAATACGGTTGCCTCCCTACGAAGAAAGGTTGAAGCAGGAATTATACCTCCATGCCCAGGCTGTTGTTGTGCAAACGGACCGTATAGCCGAGCAATGGGCCGTATCGTTTATACCTGAGGAGAAAGTGAGGGTGATCCCCAATGCGGTCAAAAAGGGGGGGCAGGATGCTCGTGTTCCTGAAGAGGTGGACAGTCTCAAGCGTTTCATTTTTTCCGCAGGGCGGCTGACCGCACAAAAGGGGTTTGATCTACTGCTACGTTCTTTTGCACGCGGTGGTCCGGCTCTTTTGGGTATGCATGTGGTTATAGCCGGAGTCGGAGAGGAGTTGCCTGTACTCAATGAACTGGCAACAGAATTGAAAATTGCCGAACGGATCCACTTTGTAGGCTATCTTCCAAATTTGGAGAGGCTATTCAAACGTGCGGATTTCGCAGTATTCAGTTCCCGATTTGAAGGTTTTCCAAACGTAATACTCGAAGCCATGTCCATGGGGAAGGCTGTTGTCAGCACGGATTGCCCTACAGGGCCGCGCGAACTTATAGTTCATCGCGAAACGGGATTACTTGTTCCCAATGAAGATGTTGACGCCCTTGCTAGAGCTATGACTGAACTGGCTTCAGATAATGATTTACGATGCCGGATGGGCCTGACTGCTCAACGTGCTGTGGTAAAATATTCTCCAGAACGTATTTATGAAATGTGGCATAAATTGATTGTTCAGATCCTTTCAGTCAAAAAAAGTAAATGTTAATCAATATACTTTTGGTGCCAAAGCTCCAGCATCAGCAATGTCCATAACAGGTAGTGATAGTTTGTTCCTGCCATGTGTTTGTCCAAAAGCTGCTTTATAAAATCCCGGTTGAAATAACCGCGTTCAATTGCTTCCGGTGCCAACAGAGTGTCATACATATATTCCTTGAATTCATTACGCATCCAATCTCCAATAGGAACTCCGAAACCCATTTTTGGACGATAGATTATTTCTCGGGGCAAATAACGTTCTGCGGCCTTTTTTACTAGGTATTTGGCTGTGTATTGTAAGTTGCCCGCAGGATGGACCTTGTATGAGTCCGGCAGAGAACAGGCAAATTCCACCACAGGTAATTCCAACAGCGGCGCACGCACCTCAAGGGAATGAGTCATGGACATGATGTCCACTTTGGACATAAGGGTACTCGCCAAATAATACTTGAGCTCGAAGGATATTATTTTGTTTATGTCTGAAAGTTGGGAGACTTTGGCGGCATTTAGAAAAAGATCAACGCTGAGTTGCGGATTTGCAACTTTGGCGAATTCAGGTGTGCATAGCTGTTGTTTGAATTTGCCGTAAAAGCGCGCCCAATATCGATAATAGAATAATAAACCTGTTCCCAACAGTTTTTCCCTGATTTCTGCATGGTTGATCCCTTTTTCACGTCCACTGATATAGTGAATATCACGATTGAATTCCTCTTGTTTCTTTAGAGACAGCGAACTGTATGTGGGATAGAGGTACGGGTTCAGATGGCGTTCGTATCCTCCAAAGAGATCGTCTCCGCCATCTCCTGAAAGAGCAACAGTTACGTGGCGGCGGGTAAATTCAGCCAGATATCCTGTAGGGAGTGCTGAACTGTCTGCAAAAGGCTCCCCGTATCTGCCGACAATAGTATCAATAATATTCAGATCCGGTTCGACAATCAGTTCGTGGTGGTCCAAGCCGCAATGGTCGGCAACTTGTTGTGCATATTTCCTTTCATCATAACGCGATTCGCCAAAGCCTATGGTAAAAGACTGCAAGCGGTTGGGAGATATTTCTGAGGCGAGAGCCGAGACCAGTGAGCTATCTACTCCGCCGGATAAAAATAAGCCGAGGGGAACATCGCTGACCAGACACCTGGAAACAGAAGTGCGTAATTTTTCAATAAAAATATCAATGGCTTCTGTTTCAGGGATATGTTGCTGCCTGGAGAAGTCCGGCTGCCAGTAATTCCAGACCCTTATTTGTCCGTTGCGCAACTCCAGAGCTTGTGCCGGTTCTAGTTTTGCCATGTTTTGAAATGCGCAGTGCGGGGCTGGGCATGATTGGACCGAAAGATAGTGGAAAAGCGTGTTCAGGTCAGGTCTGGCAGTAAAATCAGGGTCTTGAAGGATTGCCTGTGGTTCGGAAGCAAAAATAAAGCGATCCGGTAGGGCTACGTAGTATAATGGTTTCTGGCCCATGCGGTCTCTTGCGAGCAGAAGAGTTTGCGTGTTTGCATCCCAGAATGCAAAAGCAAACATTCCTTCAATCTTATCTAAAAAAGACGGTCCGTGCATGGCAAGCCCCTGCAACAGAACTTCCGTATCTGAGTCTGATTTGAACGTGCAGTGGGTGGCAATGCTTTGTTTGAGTTCTTTGAAGTTATATATTTCCCCGTTGAAAACAATGCTGTGCCCATGGCCTGTATGCATGGGCTGATGCCCTTTGGGGGAGGTATCGAGAATTGATAGACGTGTGTGGCCTAGTCCGAGGTTTGCATCTGTATATACCCCATGGTTATCGGGGCCTCTGTGGTGGAGCGTGTCTGTCATTTTTTTGAGCAGTTCTTTCTCTGCTCGTCTGTCATGATGATAAATAATTCCGCAGATTCCGCACACAGGGCTGTCCTTGTCCTTTGGGTATGTAAATTGGGATGGGGCTAAGATTTAGAAATTAATGTCTGATTTATACTGCACTTGTCTGGCCTATTATGCAACGTCCTTTTGGTTGAGAAAGTCTTTTTGGGGAGGAGGTAAGGAAAAACAATTAGGTTGTTTATGCCTGTTGCTTGCGGAGTTGCCTCTTTAACTACTTTAATATAAAGGAAGTTTGTCTGTTTTGAGACAGGTCTGGGAAAGAGTAAAGCTTGAAAATAAAGAGGCGAACAAAGGGGGTGGAGCTTTTTTTGCATTAGGACATGGTGATCGGCAACATGATGGCATTCGGTTGGCGTCTTTACGTTGATCCTCAATTGCATATACGGAGTTGTGATGAAAATTTTTATGGGCTTGAGTAACATTGCCTCCTTAATGAAGGACTATGAAGAAGGCTTCACCGCATTGGGGCATGAGTGTTTTTGTGTGTCAAATCACAATGTCGGTATTGTGGATGGCCCCATTGACATGTCTGTTCCAGAGCTTGTTGAAGCGATGTTGCGTAAAGGGAACGATTTTTCCCCGGAAGCACGTAGCCGTGCCCATGAAAAGATTTTAAATATGGCCTGGCAAAAGGCTCTGGAAGCAGATGTCTGTTTCTTTTTCTGGAATAGCTTTAAACCCAATGCTTCTGATCTGGCTGTGTTAAAAAAAATGGGTAAGCGTATTGTTGTGCGCTTCTGTGGCTCGGAAGTTCGTGATCCGCATGTAGAAGCACAGTATGCGGTGCGCTATAACACGGAAGCTCAGCAGTACGGACTACCCGAAGATTTGTCCAGTCTGCGCCACAAGCTGTGCTATCTGCGACAGGTTGAACGGTATGCCGACATGATTATCAATGGTTCAAATATGTCTTTGCGACCGTATCATTGGCGGGAAGCATGTATTTTTTCACAGCAGGGTATCGTCCGTCGGACAGAGCCACAACGTAAAATACCCATAATATTGCACGCTCCATCCAATAGAAAAACAAAGGGTACGCAGGTCTGGCTTAATGTCTTTGAGGCTCTTCGGACTGCCGGTTTACAATTTGGTGTTAAAATAATAGAAAATATACCGCATAAAGATATGTTACGAGAGTATACGACTGCAGATATTGTGTGCGGTTCTCTCTATTATGGCGGGCGTGCAATGTGGGAAGCTTTTTCTGCCGGTTGTGTTCATGTTGGCGTGGGGAGCACAGAAATGACTGAGGGGGCACTTGAAAATTTTAAAAAGCACTTTGAACCACTTGGATTGACGGCAGACACAAAGAATATAATGCGTAAAATGGAGATTTGTGATCATTACGCTCCGGGCTTCGGTTCCCCCAACGTGAATGTCACTGAGCAAAATGTCGCCCAGGCCCTTGCTGATCTTATTCTTGATTTGCCCCGCAGGCAGGTTTTGGCTGATGCTGGACCAAAATTTATGGATAGGTGGTTTTCTCCGCAGAGAGTGTGCCAGAATCTGATTGATAAGTTGTTTAGCGAAGATTCTTTGGAGAAGCAGCTTGAATTGCATCTCCCGACTTTTTTCCGTGACCATTATATCCCGCCGAAGAATGATATGGAACGGTTGCGCTTGTTTAATTCTTACAACAAGATGGTCAGCCGTTGCGACTGGTACAAGACCTATGTTCCCTCTGCGGAGCGTGATGGTTTGGTCTTTTAATTATTGCTGTTTTTAGGACATGGGTATGACTACTGATCGTTTTGCTTTTGGAAAAAATTGGACAGAATATGTGCAGAAGCACATGAGTAACGATGCTGTTGCTTCTGCTCGGCAAGCACTTCTGGCGTTGGTGCGTCTGCCTTCCCTTGACGGATTACGGGTGCTTGATATCGGATGCGGGAGCGGAATTCATTCTCTGGCGGCGCATCAGGCCGGAGCAGCTGAAGTCGTCAGCTTTGACTACGATATGGATTCCGTGAATATTTCCCGAACCCTTCACCGTCAGGCTGGTTCTCCTGCGAATTGGACAGTGGAGCAGGGGTCTGTACTCGACAAAAAGTTTATGCAGCAACTAGGACAATTTGATCTGGTGTATTCGTGGGGCGTTCTGCATCATACCGGGAATATGATGGAAGCTCTCGCCAATGCTGTGAAAACAGTCGCTCTTGACGGGTTGTTTGCTTTGGCGTTGTATAGCTATACTGCGTACTACAATGGTACAGTCTTCGGGCAGCCCAGTCCCGAAGACTGGTTGATTATCAAGCAGAATTATGTCGAGGGCGATGATCGGGTTAAGCGTCGTTTGGTGCGGGAATATATTTGGAGACATTTTTTTGCCAGAGCCGGAGGGAACCCTTTCAAGCTTGTAAACTGCGCAGTTACGTTTTTTTCACGTTGGATAAATTATGGTAAGCAATCAAGGGGAATGAATTTTTTTACCGACATCAGGGATTGGGTTGGCGGTTGGCCAATGGAATTCATGTCGGAACGAGACTGCCTATCTTTTGCCGATAGTGTAGGTTTTGAGCTTCTGTCTATGCAGACTGGCAGGGGAAATACTGAATACCTTTTCCGTCCGCAAGGCGGTAGTAACCACTGGGATGCTTTGATTGCTCAGCGGGAAAGGACGGTGTTGAGTGCTCCTTATGAACAGGTTGCTGATAATGTCTGGCGGGTCGATGTCCCGCAATCAATTCCCTTTGATACTGTTCAGAATCCTTTTTGTTCTCCTCTGCGGCTGACAGAAGATGGTCAGGCCTGGGGCTTCGCTCATTGCCATTGGCCAGCCCTGGAGGCCTTCGGAGAGGGACGCTATCGGCACGAAGAAGGCTCACTACTGTTTGCAACGTCAGATAACAGTGACCCCAATACCAATGGGCGTGAGTATGCGTGGTTTCTTGAATAATCGCAGGTTGCTGGACCGCATACTTTATTTGTGGAAGGTTGTGCGTTATGCTTCTCCCCCGTTTTTTAGGGATTACCCCCTGTTGCAGGATAATGCGTTCAAGCGTCTGCTAGCCAAAGCCATAGCGTGCGACAACGTAACATTCAGCCCCCCTGCATCAATTAGGCAAGATGCATGTTTTTGTTTGTACACGCATTCTCTCGCCCCTGGGGGGGCAGAGCTCCAATGGTGCTTTTTGGCTCAAATTTTGGCGGAAAAAGGCTATTCCGTTGTTTTTTTGGTGGATACTCTTGATGGAGCTGGTAACCATTGGCGTTTTCTTCTGGATAGTAGTTCCATACAAGTTCGGATTTTGGAGGAATGGTCAGTAGAATATTCCGAGTTTTCTAAAGATATCCCCTGTATGGTTCGGCGGTTGATGAGTGCTTTGTCGGATATTTCACCGAATTATCTTTTGTGCCAGCTGGATGCGACTAATATCCGCGGTGCAGCGGCAGCCCTGCTTTCAGAAACCAAAAGTGTTGATCGGATTCTGCTTTCCTTCCGCAATGTTAATCCTTCGCATTTTTTACATTTATACTGGCCTTATATGCGTCCTTTGTACCGTTTGCTCGCAACTTCCAGACGGGTTGTGATGACAGGTAATTCTGCCTTTGGCTGTGCTGACTACGCAAGGTGGCTGGGGATTAAGCGAGAAAGGATCCCTTGCGTGTCTAACAGTGTCTCGCTTCCTAAGCTTGGTTCCGATGCGAGTAAAACGGCAGCTCGTACTGCTTTGAATGTTCCCCAAAATATTCCGGTCGTATTGGGTGTTTTTAGGCTGAGTCCTGAAAAAAGACCTGCTGTTTTTTTTGATGTGATCCGTCGGTTGCAGGAACGCTTTCCCAATATTCTGGCGTTGCATGCCGGGAGCGGCGAGCTTTCAGGGAGAGCTCGTACCATCGTTGATGATCTGCTTCAAAACAATGCATTGCGACTGTTAGGAGTGAGCAAAGATGTGAATATTCTGATGCAGGCTACAGATATCCTGTTGCTTTCTTCTGATGTGGAAGGATTGCCAAATGTCGTGCTTGAGGCCCAAAGTTTTAGTGTTCCGGTTGTGGCTACCCGGGTGGGGGGGGTTCCCGAATCTGTTGTGGAAGGGGGGTCTGCCTTGCTTGCTGCAAAAAATGATGTCCGCACCCTTGTTGAACATTGTAGTGAACTATTGGAAAATCCAGAGCGTCGTGCAATGTTTGGCAGGACGGGCAGGGCTTTTATCAAACGTAATTTTTCGCAGGAGTCCGTTTGTCAAAGAGTCTTTGATGCTCTTTGCATGTAGCTTGAGACGCACCAGTAAAGTGAAAATATGGTCTTGAATCGTTTTATCTATTTAGCCGAGGGCGCGAAGTGTTTAGGATCAATTTGAGTGGTTTTCATGAGCAGTAGTACCATTGGAATGTGTACTGTTGCAGCACTAAATAAGGGTAAACATAACAAGAGGGTATAATATGAGAAATCCGCATTTTGACGATGATCGTATCATCTGGAAAGATGAATATTCTGGTGAATATCAACCCATTGCCTATGAAGAACAGTTTGATGATCAATGGCGACTTTTTTTGGAGAAACAGCCCGGATTTCACAAACATTCCGGTGTTGAGACTCAAGATAAGTGGATTGATGCCAGAATATGCGAATTGACTGGTGTTCGTGATGTGCTACTCAAGCGCAAGTGGGGGGCTTTGGCGCCTCTGGTAAAAATATACCGTCAGTTGAAAGGGATCACTCAACAGCGTTTGGATATTGGCGGCAGGTTGTTACTTGAGCCTCAATTCCCTATTGATTTTGTAAAAGACAAGAGATGTCTTGATGTAGGCTGTGGCGCAGGGCGTTGGACAAAAGTTCTTACAGAACTGGGCGGCAATGTTACCTCTATCGATGTTTCGCCGCATGCTCTGAAATCGGTGAAGCGTTTTACTGAAGATGTTCGCAGGGGAAGTCTGTTCGATATCCCTACTCTTTCTCCGCCGCTGACCAATTCCTATGATTTCGTCATATGCTGGGGCGTAATTATGTGCACTCATGATCCCAAAAAGGCCTTTGAGCATGTTGCCTCGGCGGTTAAGCCCGGTGGGAGCTTGTACATTATGGTTTATGCTCCCACGTATCACATCTCTGATGAAGTCGTTAACTGGCGTAAAGATTTTCACAAGACCTGCAAAACTTTTGAAGATAAACTGGATTTTGCATATTCCATTGCGGTGGATAAGCGAAATGCTATCAATTATCTTGATATGCTCAATACTTTTTACAATTGGGTTATCCAAGAAGAGACTGTTTTAAAATGGTATGAAGATGCGGGGTTCGTGGATACTAAAATTTTGAATAAGCATGAACTCAAGAATTGCGGATGGCATGTGGTCGGTCGCAAAGCATAATGCTACTGGTTGGAGAAGCTTGTACGTGAATAGTTTTTGGACCACTGATTGGTTATTTTAAGAACTCAACGTCCATGCTCACAATCGTTATACGACATAATCTTATTTATAATGTATTTCGATATGCTTCAGCAAATTCAACCAAATCCTTGTGAACCTGTTTCCTGTCTTCAAGAACTCCTTGCAAAAGCAAGGTCCACATTCCCAAAACGTGGTCCGGGTGGCACTGCTTTTGAACCAAGAGGGCTTCTTCTCCCATGCGTGCCGCCTCGTCAGGATTTTCCAGCATATAGTGAACAGCCTCGGCAAGTTTTACCGTATCGCAGGGAGGAACAAGAAGCCCGTTTTTCCAATTTTTAATGAGACAATCAGGGCCGGAAGGACAATCAAAACTGACCACGGGCAATCCAAGCGCCATGGCCTCGACAAGCGCATTGGGGAACCCCTCAAAACGAGACGGAAAAACAAACAACGAGGCCCGCTGCATGACCGCATGAGGATTTTGGGTAAAGCCCGGCATGAATACCCGATGCAAAAAACCGGACTCTTTTGCCTGTTTCTCCAAAAATTGACGAAAACCGCCCTCCCCTAAAATTACCAGATCATAATCAGGCCAATGCTCGAAAATTCCGGGCAACACATCGAAAAGCATATCAAAACCCTTTTGCGGATGAAGTCGCCCCATGCAACAAATGAATTTGTCTGGAAGCCAGGCTGGCGGCAACTCTTCCTTAGGCTCCATCGGCAAAACCGGATTATGGATCACATGAACCTTTTCAGGAGAAACAAAATGATCCGCCCACCCTCGTTTTACATTTTCTGTTAAAACAACGACAGCATCGGCCTGAGGATAAAACGCACGCATAAGCGCACGCTTCAAAAAGCTATGATTTTGCGTCCGGGGATCAATTCGTTCGGCAACAATGACACGGATATCCATACCCCGAGTGGCAAACAGGACAGGAATATTGGAACGATCCATAAAACTGACGACAGCCCTGTTGCCTTCGTTCACAATGGCTTTACGTAACTCCTTGATTTCCCATGGAAAGCCCAACTTCACGGAAAGACATCCTGACGGCTCAAGCCATACTCTTTTCACCTTGGGATCAAGACGGTAGGCATCAAACTTAGGGGAGACAGATGTGATAATCGTAACAGAAATTCCTTGGCGAACCCAATGGTTCGCCATAGTACACATGACCCTTTCGGCCCCGCCCCCCATAAGGGAACGGATAATCATTGTCACTCCCTTAAATTCCATTCTCTATTTTCAACCTTGTAAGCAAAAAACGGGATTGATGACCACCGACTCTTCCCCGATTGCAATTTTCTTCACACCCACCTAGAATTATTTATTTTTAATACTCTCTGCGAACAATCACACGCCTTGAATTAGTCTCCAATAAAAAGATACAGATACAAAAGATTAAATTATCTTTTAAGTTACAGCCCGTCAAGTGTGTAATATCAGGGCGAGGGTAAACGCGTAATATTAATTCAATAAAAAATCCCCCAACTCTGCCGGGGGATCGTAAGAGTTCTACTTATGCAGAGATCATTTTTGGCGTAAGCCTTCAACAACTACCGTTCCGTTTTTTATGAAGTGTTTCCTGTGATTTTCGAGTCGGGAAATGGCTGTCGCTGGCAATATGTAAAGCCCCAAAGGGGGCTGTCGAAGGACAGGCCTTTCCGCCTTTAGGCGGTTCTTAAAGCCTCTTTGAGAGGCTCACAAACTCAAGCCGCCAGCTTTGTCGGAGGTGTCTGACTCGACCAAAATCATTTCGATTTCAACCCAATATCATTGTTTTATGATCACAGCTGCACCCGATGCGAGCATAATTATGGATTCTTTTTTATCTTTCATAAATGCATCAACCGCACTTGTTGCGCCCGGGCATAATGACGAACCATAATCATCACATATTATAAGCCCCCCCTTAACCATCCTCGGATAAAAGAACTCGATGCTGTCCCGCGTAGGCTGGTAAAGGTCCACGTCAATATGTACGAAGGAAAACCGTTTATCTTTCACCTCTGCAAAACGATCCGGAATCCATCCCTTCAAGACCCTATAATGGCCTTCATAATCCTTCATATTCGCATGAAAGGAATCTTCTGAAGCTTTAAGATCGTTTACTTGCCAATGTTCTCCATCACACGAATCAGGACGGGACAAGCCTTCAAAAGAATCAAAAACATAATGCATCTTTGAAAGAGAACACATTGAATTTTTTTGGCAAACAAGATAAGATGATGCTCCCTTATAGCAACCGCACTCTACAGTATCACCATCAACGTTATCTACCAGCTTCAAGAATTGGTGAAGATTCCAATGTCGGTCAGAATTCATACCTTGATCCTCTCCGAATAATTTAAGATACTTGGTAAAATCTGAATCCTTCCACCAATCCAACTGGGGCCATTTGAAACGATACTCTGGACAAACTAACCGTCCACAAGCCACCAGCCAGTAGAACCTATCCGACAATCCAACAGCGGGATACGGCAAGTGATATTTACGAATTGATTCTGGAAGCGAATTAAACCTATCCTTAATAATACGATATAAAGCGTCACGCATTGTAATTCCTTAGTTGTTTTGCTGACTATTCAAAATACAAATATTCCACATCCACAAAGCAAACATAAACCACTCACTGCATGTTGATTGCCAGTCAACATTTCAACATGCTCTAACTCAATCGTGCGCCTCCCTCCCCCAGATCGGCCGTTTTACGGTGGAGTCCGGCGTCCGTGGTTAAGCCTCCGAGGCTGCTGTTTATCGTGTCCGTTGTGGAGTGTCGCCCGTCCCCGTAAGGGCGGTCCGAAGGGCCGAGGGCGAAGCGGAACAACGGACACGAAGTCGATGAACATTCAAGTTACCGCTGTATACAGTAGCCGGAGTCATTTTGTCCAACGACGAATGCCCACGTTCCCCATTGTCGTATCGGGAAGAGGGTGTCAGCCCATGGTACACTCAAATCCATCAGAATCGCGGGGTAGACATCCTCGCATTTTACCGTCTACCACAGCCGTTCGATGAAGACGTTGTCGAGTGCGCGGCTTTTGCCGTCCATGTTGATGGCGATATTCTTATCCTGCAAGACACGAGGGAATGAATGACTCGTGAATGGTGCTTCCTGGTCCGTATTGAACTCCTCCGACGTAAAGATTGGTAACGCCTTGTTTAGCCCATCCACACAGAATGAACTGTCCATTGAGTTCGACAGTTTCCAAGACAGGACAATCTATTATTTCAACCAGATAGAGAAAGCCACGTTGCATGGGGATGTAAATGGTATCGGCACTCCAGACTTGGCTCTTTCATTCCATCGCTACTCCTTTCATAAATAAGGAAACACGTGATGTTCAGGATTAACCTTAAAATTAATATGCGTTTGCCCTGTTGTTTTATCTTATTACGCTTGCGCCATGGCAAATGGTCGCGTATACATAAACTTTGGAATTTGTCAGCAATTGTCATTTTTTTGCAGAAAAGTCTCTAAAGGAGTGAGATCATGAAACAATCAAGAAAGACCCTCATGTTGGCGCTTGTCGCCGTAATGACCCTATCCTTTGCCTTTGCTGGGACAGCCAGCGCAAAGATGGTCAAAAAAGTCGATAATTTTATCTTCTTCCTTGACCAATCCGGTTCTATGGCCCAGAAGCATAGCGAGACCGGTAAAAAGAAGATTGACATGGCCCTTGAGGTCATGCAGTCCATGAACAAAGCCATACCGAGCCTGGACTACACGTCCGCTCTGTTGAAATTTGCTCCGTTTGAAGCCGTGTCCCAACCCGGCGCGTACGATCAAAGCGCAATGGCAGATGCCGCTACCGGTGTTGCCACCGATTTTGACATCTTTAACCGTCGCACCAACATGGGCGGAGGGCTTTTGGACATCGACCCGATTATTGGTAGCCTGTCCGGCAAAACTGGCCTGATTCTTTTCACAGATGGCAATGCCAACATCGGTGTCGACCCCATTGCACAGGCCAAAGCTCTGTATGCCAAATACGGCGACAACCTTTGTGTCCATGTCGTCAGCTTCGCTGATACTGACCATGGCAAGAAGGTAGTGGAAGGTATCCGCGCCCTTTCTTCCTGCACTGTTCCCGCCGATTACGCTTCTTTGACGGCCGCAGGCGCCATGGATCAGTATGTCAAGGATGTCTTCTACGAAGACGTTGCCGAACCGGCCCCCAAACCTGCTCCGGTAGTCGTTCCCACAGTGAAAGAGACCATCTCCTTCAACCTGAACTTCGGTTTCGACAAGAGCCAGATCACCGATGAGATGTTGCCTATCCTCGAACAAGCCAAGCAGATTATTAACGAAGATATGAATGCCCGGTTTGAGGTTGCTGGTCACACCGATTCCACCGGTCCCGAAGCCTACAACCAGAAATTGTCCGAGCGCCGTGCCGCTTCCGTCAAGAATTGGCTCGTCGAGAACGGCGTTTCCGCTTCTCGCCTTGAAGCTGTCGGATTCGGCGAAAACGCACCCAAGTATGACAATAGCACCCGGGAAGGCCGTAAGCTGAACCGCCGTGTTGAAATCAAAAACAAGTAATCCCGAATAGATAAAACAAGGGTCGGACAGTTCGCTGTCCGGCCCTTTTCTTTTGCTCCTCCTGCCTTTCAAAAAGATTACTGGCGGTCTCTGTATCGATTCTCGATCTTTTCAGATGCTTTCTAGCCCAGGGTAACCGGTAGCCGAAATATCTCTGCTGGCCTCCCCTGGCAGTCATCGTTTCTCCCATGTTCTGTGATCAAATTGCATATATTTCAAAAAGAAAGCCTATTGACCTCCTTTCTGTTTACGACTACCCTCTGTCTTACGTTCAACGGACTGAAGGATTCTCCATCATGAAAAGATTTTTCATTTTTGCCATGCTGGCGATAGCATTGATGTCGTTCGGGATTGATGCACAAGCACAGGATTCCATCACAGTAGCCGTTGCTACGCCGAGTCATGCCAAGACACCTGTCTCAGCGTCGAACATGCCGCGCTCCCTTGATAAGGATTTGGCAAACAAGCATGCAGATTTTTTAGAGTTTGCCAAGAGAAAAATTTCTTCACTTAATCGGAATCACCGTCTGTCAAAGAACCGTATGCAGATACTTGAGCAACCAGACGGTTCCTTTCGAGCCCGTTACCATCGGATTGATACCACGTCATTAGTCTGCACGGTGCGCCGGTCAAAATCCAAAGCCATTCCTTTTGTCGCCGTCTTGGCATACAAAGAGAAAATATATGAAGCAACGGTTTCCCACCCTTCAAAGTGCAACTCGGCCGAATTCATCCCGATAGCCATTATTCCCAATCGCCACATTTTCAGCTTCAAGAAAGGCCATTGGCAGTAAGCGGTTAGTTCGATTTTCGTTTTTTCATCATTGGTAACACCGGATTGCTTTGGCTCTGGCCGAGTACGCCGATGTTCGCCTTATAGGTTTCCTGTCCACGTCGGACGAGGAAAACCAGTTCCTCTCCAGTTTCATGAACTTTGCTTCCAGCCATGTGCAGGCTGAAGAGGTGCTCCAGTTTGACGCCCGATGCCTCAAGGATCAAATCACCGGGCCGTAGTCCGGCTTTGTCGGCGCGAGAGCCACGTTCAACGGCCTCCACAAGCAACCCGTCGGTGCCGGTGGCAACGAGTGTTGCACCCAATCGGGATTTGTGGATGTTGGGGGAATAAAAGAAAATATCGCCGTCTTCAACATTGAATTTACCGCCCCGCCACGGCACGACGGTCAGCATCCTGGCTCCGGGATCAAAGCGTGCAATGCGGCGGGCAATGCCCCATCTTTTTTCTATATGGCCGCTTCCGGCGACGACCAGAACTGGTCGGTCAAATTGTTTACGCAGACGCACAGCCTCTTCGGCCATTTTGGAATCCCAGATAGATTGAATGAGATGGAAATTCTTACGTTGTTGACTGTTGTCGGCACTCTTTCCCCGATGCTGGTTCATGACCATGTCGAGCATGGCAATCTGTGCTTCGGCTGGTGGCACGATTTCCCGTGGCAGAAAAACGCGTTCTTTTTCCGTTAAAGAGTCAAGCCCTTCCCTGGATATTTTTTTGGTGATGCGGGTCGGTGTGTTGAGACCGGCCACAGGAAAATTGTCTCGCTGCGCAATGGTGAAAAATCCTTTGAACAGAGAATAGGGATAGCCCCAGCGTTTGCCCCAGTCCAGCGCGTCTTCAAGACTGTCGACGTCAATTTGGCCATGACTAAAGTCGTCGAGAACCGGCTGCATATCCACGGCCACCATTTCCAGTCCTATAGAAAAGGGCGTTTCCGAGGCCGCGAGTAGGGATACAATATGTTGCTGAATGGCGTGGTCTACAAGGTTGTTGTGCCCTTCTCCTATGAGAATATAGTCCTTGTCCTTCGCCATTGCCACGATTTCTTCATCAGAAAGAGGGATGCCGTCTTTGGAGAGAAAGTCACCTTTTTCAGGGAGAAAGGTGACATCGAGTGGCGGATGTTGAATATTTTTCATGCAAGCACCCAAAGTCAGCGTGAACGCCAGAAAGAGCACCATGGTACTCTGGCGCACAAACTGTGTTGTTTTATATTGCATTGAAGTTCCCTCATGCTGTTTTGTCATAATCGGGGATCAAATCGGCATGGCCGTGTTGTCTCTGTCCGGCAATCCTTGATGCCCATGTAGCGCATTGTATTATTATACCGGTCATTTGGCATGTAGGTAAACCCCTTTCTCATGTCTGCGCGGTTTTGCCCTATCGCCAATGAACTTCCGTCCGCCGCAATCGCTGTGGAATCTTTTTTCATCGCTGGACTTTTTTTACTGTTTGAGGATACCCCTACTATGGTCGTACACGCAGAATTACCTGGGAGTGAGCATGAGCGAGGCATCATTCGAGCACATCTGCATATTTCACATTCTGGACGGGCTGAGGGATGGGCTTTCCCATTTTTCCAAGCCAACCCGTGTTGCGTTTGTCTATGCGAAAACACCGGAATCCCCGCTTCGTATCTTTGACCCTCAGGACTTGTTGCGGGAGCATGAGCCCAAGTTGCGCGATTTTTATCTGTCTTCATCAACGTGGCGTGGAGAGCCGGTTTTAGGCAACGAACTGCATATCATGGAAGATGATGGAAACGGATTGGAATTGACCGGTATCATCAACCTTTCCGCACAGTCCAAGCACATGTACTATCAGGCATGGTTTACCGAGGAACATCCTGACATGTGTACGGTTGGTCCTACCCGGCGATGGCTTGAGTACGCTGCGGGATTGATTTCTCAAAATTTTGCCATTGGTGATGTCCAAAATCTCGACACAGCGGGGTTTATGCTTCAGCATTGCGCCACACACGCCATACGGGATTACATCGTGGATGAACGAAGCCGTCAGGGATGGCTCGACACAAAGATTCGGGTGTACCCCTTTCTTGACGCCATCCTTGGCGTTTCCAGTACCCAGGAAGAAGGGGAGTGGCCGCGCGGCAAAATAGTTGTCGTGGAGCCAGCCCAATTGAGTTCCGTCCGTTTTGTGTGTCGCTTCCCTGAGTTGGAGCAACCGCAACTTGCCGATATAAAACATGTTCGCAAGCTGTTGCAGGCCGTGGAAGAGTCCGGGCGAGCACTTGTTTCCGACGGACAGCGTATCGTTGGTATCGCACTGGGAGCCATGCCCGGTTCCTATCTTGCTGCCCAGTTCAATGGAACACACGGTTTTCTCTGGCTACGCAGTTCACTTATCTGCTCCTTTGCGGACGGGCAGTTCCTTTCCTCCAATCTACGCGCCAATCTCGTGCAACTTGAAGAGTTGTTGCTGGAAACGGATATGGACATGAACGACCAACATTCCCTACTTCAGATTATTTCTCTTCTGGTTAATCGGGTGCGTGATCGAAAACATGGCTGCACGTTGATCATTGACACCTCCAAGGAACTTCTGACCATCTCGGGACAACATCTTGAAGACCCCATGGACTTGCAGGACAGTAGCCAACTCAAGCTCGCCTGCTCTTTAGCCAAAATAGACGGGGCATTGCACATCGGACGCGACCTTAAACTTCACGGCTTTGCCTGCCTTATGGATGGCCGTACTGCCCCTGGAGAAAATCGGGCTCGCGGTGCCCGATTTAATTCAGCCCTCCGTTTTACGGTCGAACACGAAGATATCCTTGTCGTGGTTGTCTCTGCCGACCGGCCCGTTTCCATTATCAAAAACGGCGTCGAATTGACCGCTCGTTGCCTGTTCGGACAAATAGGCGGTCTTGAACGGCCACCGCTTTTGACGGAGTGGATCATGTCCTAGAGACAAGATGCTCATGGAAAATCGATAAAATTATGACCTCGACCTGGATAACCGATCCATTCTTCTGGTTGGTTGCACTGCCAGCCCTTGCTGTCTCCGGTGTCTTGATACAAATGATTCTCAGCCTCTTCTCCTGTTGCGGCAGCTTTACATTGCAAGGACGGCCCGTGCTCCTCAAATGGTGGATGATACCGGTTGCCGCAACACTGTGCATTGTCTTGTGGATGATCGCTATTTTGTATGCGGCTTTCTTCTCCCCGACACCGTGAGGCTTGCGAGAAAAATATACGGGTTGGCACAACCCACCCAAAAGCCCCTTCTCCCCGACACGCCATACTGCAATATTCATCGGGAATTATTTTTCCGTTTTTTCCTAAAGAAAGTGGAGAGGTGGCCGATAAGATGGTCATGATTATTCAAGGCAGTCATATGAATATTGGCTTTATGCAACAATTGGCAACGCAAAAGCGTCAGGGAAAATCCCTTGGCTCTGCCGAAGCATTATTACAACAGTCGGCAACGTTGCGCCTTGGAAACAATCTGAATATACAGCAGGACACGCCATCCTTAGGAAAGCCGTCTGTCGCGGACATCAAACAGACGCCAGCTTCTTTTGACAAGGTTGCGCCCAAAGGGGAACTCACCCTGGGTGCCACATTGGCAAATGAAATTGTTCGCCGCATGGGTGAACAAAATGGGGAAGAGGGTGAAATCAAAGACCCGACAGCATTACAAAATGCGCTTGGGCAGACAATGGACTGGGTCCGCGAACGATTCGGCGACGAAACCGCCGCAGCTGCCGCAGGCATGGTAATGCAGGCCACTTCTTCCGGTGTCAATGAAGAGACGCTTGGCAACGGGCTACTGAATACCCTTAAATTTATTGATCGCAATTTTGGGGTGGCTGCCGGTGACACCGCCATTGCCCAGTTCAACCAATCCGTCAACGTTGAACTCAACGCCTATTTCGGTAACGGCAAGGCTGAGGTCTTTCATGCGGCA
>PDWI01004545.1_pt1 | contig 24935 bp, 25 predicted proteins | sample 1430891 | NCBI WGS metagenome assembly PDWI01 (sample SAMN01162508, study PRJNA174530) | Oral metagenome, whole genome shotgun sequencing project. | biome: Marine environment; feature: Marine mammal; material: Swab sample of the gingival sulcus; isolation source: swab sample of gingival sulcus...
CTTGGCTATGCCGCCAAAAAAATTGGAGCGGAAGACGGGATTTGAACCCGCGACCCTCGCCTTGGCAAGGCGATGCTCTACCACTGAGCCACTTCCGCATTGGTGATCCATCCGCGACTCGAACGCGGGACACCCTGATTAAAAGTCAGGTGCTCTACCGACTGAGCTAATGGACCAAATCTATTAACTTGCAACACTAAATTGGAGCGGAAGACGGGATTTGAACCCGCGACCCTCGCCTTGGCAAGGCGATGCTCTACCACTGAGCCACTTCCGCATTGGCTCCAAGGGTGGGATTCGAACCCACAACCTATCGGTTAACAGCCGAGTGCTCCACCGTTGAGCTACCTTGGAATAGTTACTGAGAACAAAGTGTTTTCAGCAACGAATATATTTTATATTAAATCATAACAGTTGTCAAGCATATTTTTATAATTTTTACTATGATTTTATAATTATCTTTATTATAAAATCTATTTTGTGGTATAATAGTGAATAATACTTACATTAAACGTAACTATTCAGCCAAATAGCGTTGTCATACAGAGGACAAGCTTTTAGCGAGGACGTAGGTATCTTAACGCGGGTTAAGTAGTAAAAGCCATAAGATTCCTACGTCGTCACTGCATTCCTCCTCTGAATAACACGCCTTTTATCACTTAACTGAATAACCACCATTAAACAATTAATTCAAAGGATTTAATTTCATGGAAAAACTACCAAAAAAATTTGAACAAAAAATTCTATTTATTTGCATCGCAGCATTTTTAACCTATTATGCAATTAGCCAAATCCAGACAATCAACAGCGTTATTACAACATTTTTCAAAATTATGACACCATTTTTTATCGGTTTTGGTATCGCTTATATACTCAATCAACCAATGGAAAAATTAAAACAGCGTTTTAAGATTAAACATAATCTCAGTGTGATGATAATTTATTTATCTGCAATTATTATTATTACACTTTTTAGTAGCTATTTTATTCCTATTATCGCTAATAATATTATGACTTTAAGTGCTGAAATACCCAAAAGCGTTGATTTACTAACCAAAACCGTCAATAATGTCGACTGGGGACCACTTCGCGACATCATTCAAAAAAATATGCCCCGCTTTGCCGAATTCATCACAACGATTTCTAATTTTGTCGTTGGCAACATTTCACAAATCATGATTAATTTTGGCGCGGCTTTTATGAATATTTTTTTTGGTATTATTATTTCCATTTATCTTTTAATTGATAAGGAAAAATTAATTACTAATTTTCAACGTTTGGGCTTTATTTTATTTGGCAAGAAAAAAGGCGATTCACTTATTGAATTATTCAACGATGCAAACGCCATTTTCTCTCACTATATTATTGGTTTAATTCTGGAAGCAATAATCGTCGGTATTATCGCTACTATTTGTTTCCACTTCGCTGGTGTTCGCTATGCTTCCACCTTAGGTTTTATTATTTGTTTAACCAATGTTATCCCTTATGTTGGTCCTTTTATCGGCGCTGTACCAGCGGTTACAGCCACCATGATGTATAATCCGATTTTAGCAATTTACGTTGCAATTTTTATTATCATTTTACAACAAATCGATGCCAATTTTATTGGTCCCAAAATCATGGGCAACTTTATCGGTTTAGATCCAATATGGATTATCTTTTCAATTACAATTGGTGGTGGTTTCTTTGGTTTCCTCGGAATTCTACTCGCCATCCCTATGGGCGCATTTTTAAAAATTATAATTACGAGTTATTTAAAAAAATACGACAAACTTCATCATGATATTATCGATAAATTATAACTAATCGAAACTTGGTCCTTGAGGTGGTAAATGCCTTTTATGCTCTGATTTGCGGTGTAAATTTTCGATAATTTCTTTATCTTTTTCGGGAATTTCACCACCAGCTAAATACTTATCAATATAGGCATAGGTAGTTCCCATTTCTTTCTCATCTGTTTGCCCTTGCCATAAACCAGCCGACGGCTCTCTATCTAATATCACTTGTGGTACAGCTAAAACTTTCCCCCAAGCGTAAACATCACCCTTTGATAGATGAGCTATTGGTAAAATATCAACACCACCATCGCCATATTTTGTAAAATAACCCGTATAAAGTTCTGCCGCATTATCCGTACCCACTACTAAATAATTTTTTAAATTAGCAACAGTATAAAGAATACCCATGCGAGTTCTCGCCCTTAAATTAGCATCACTTAATTGATTGGTCTTTTGAGATAAATCTTTTATCTGCATTTTATTTAAAATTTTAGTATAGAGTCCATCCTGTTCTTCTGTCGCATCGACGACAATATAATTAATACCAATTGCCTTTGCTAGAGCAATAGCATCTTCTTTATCTTTATTTTGGCTTTTTATAGGCATAATAACACCTAAGGCATTTTCGCCAAGCGCTTTTACCATCAAAGCTGCACAAACGGAGGAATCAATACCACCAGACAAACCAATTACTAGTCCGTTACAATGCGCTTCTTTCGTTTTATCCCGTAACCACTGAACAGTTTTTTCAATATTATCTTTTATCTCACTCATGTATTTTACCTCCTTATAAAAACGTTGTCTTAAAACTCGGTGTGTAGCTAAGATATAAAAGTAACTTCTTTATATCACTTGCCTCTAAATAATTCAAATTAATTTGAATATCACTTAAATCATTATTTCTCTGAACTACAATTAAATTTCCTCGTCTAAAAATTATTTTTATGCTTTCATTATCAATAACCTTATGATTAGAACTAATCAAGTTATAAATGATGATTTTTTCCATATCAATATTTAGATACACATTGTCTCTTTGTTTATAAAGCAAAAAACCAATCAAACAACTCAATAAAGCTAAAAAAACAAAGAAAAGCGCAAGCCAAAATTGATAAAAAGCAATAATGGCAAAACTAATAAAAACACAGGCAAGAAGTGTAAACTCAAAAACTAATGTATTAAAAAATTTTTGATTACTATAAAACAATTTCATCAAAACCTCCGCCAAAGCAAAATAACTACGTCACTGCGCGTTCCAGTATGACAACGCGAAAGCTATACTTTTATTTAATATTAGGCATCTTAACGTGGCTTAGTATTAAAAAAGCAAACCACAATTTGTGGTTCACATTAAACTTCATAATAAGTTTCGTTAATATACTGCTCGATTACAGAAAACTTATGTCCAGCTAAAAGCAAATTTCTATTATCAAGATAACGAATAATTTTTTTGTTCAAGGTATGTAAAACCGTCTTTTCACGCTCTACTAACACAATTTCAACTAATTTCTGATTGAGTTTTCGCGAGTTCGTTTTAACATAATAAGCACTCACTTCTTCTTTTTTCAAGAGCTTTAAAATTTTCTTAGTAATATTATCTTTTAAGCCATAATAATAGCTTGAATTATCTCTATGTTCTATTGCTGTGAAGATATCAACTTTAACCAATTCTCTATACTTTATTTGTTCTGATTTTGCCAAACTATTATAATATTGATAATAATATAATCCCTGATCAACATTATCAATACTTTCAGGCTCGTCGATTTGACAATCTTTATAAAATGCAAGTGTTGCCTCAATATACTGACACTTATCTATTTGACCAAGTTCTAATTCATTAATTAAAGCTAAGCGATGTTTAGAAAACATATCTAAATCTATCGAATTCATTACTATCTCTTTCTATATAACCTGATAAAGCTTAAAATCTAAATAATCACAAGAAATCAATTTATACAAACAATTATTGATTTCACCCTGTGTTATGCTCTCATAATTTGAATGAATATGCCCAAAATACACTTGTTTAATTTCATTTTTTTCAACTAAATCAACCATTTCCGTCCGCGCACCAGCTTCACCAAAAGGTGGATAGTGAAATATACATATTTTCTCTTTATCTGCTGGTGCGCTTTTCAGTGATAATTCAAAACGAATTAACTCACGCCGATAAATTTTGTTATCACCAATTTCCCAGCCACGCGTACCGACAATGACATAATCACCATAAACATAACTATCATTCTGTAAATACTCTATGCTCACAAAAACACCACGCATTTTCTTTAGGGTTTCCCACCAAAAATCGTGATTGCCTTTAATAATCAATTTTTTTCCTGGTAATTTATCAATCCATTCAAGATCAACATGAGCTTCCTTAAAACTACTCGCCCACGAAATATCACCTGCCAAAATAACTAAATCATCCGCTTTTACCTTGGCATGCCAATCACTAGCAATTTTCAAATAATGATTATGCCAATGCTCACCAAATACATCCATTGGCTTATCGCAACTAAAACCCAAATGCAAATCACCAATTACAAAAATCGCCATTATTTATTTCCCCACAGCTAAGTTCTTCCGTAAAACATCACGCGGAACAATAAGCTTTAATTCTTCTAATAATTGTTGTAATTCTTCCACTGTTCCATCATCCCATAACTCCTCAAAACGTTTTTGAAAAGCGCTCGCCTCTTCTTCTTTTTCCGCCATAAAAAGACCGCGAATATAAGCATTAATATCATTAACTAAATTTGATTTATATTCAAATAAAATTTGAGCCCCAATAATTTCTTTGCGAATTTCCGTCATTTCAGCATCGAGTTTTGCTGCAGCCATAGCAGAACGCTTTAGTCTTTCTTTGATTTCTGGCGGTATATTAGATTTATATTTATAATTAAGCGAATGTTCTATCGTTGCCCAAAAATTCATTGCTAAAGTTCTAATTTGTAATTCAACTAAAACTTCACGCGTACCAAATGCAGTTTCAACGGGATAACGAATAATCATATGATAACTAGAATAACCAGATTCTTTAGGAAAGCGCACATAATCTTTCTCATAAACAATTGATAAATCCTTACCATCACGCTTATGCAATAATTCAACCACTGTATAAATATCTTCGCAAAATTGACACATAATACGAAGTCCAGCGATATCTTCCATTAATTTAGAGATATCTTCTATTTCTATCCCCCGACGATTCGCTTTCTCGATAATAGAGGAAACTTTTTTTACTCTTCCCGTAACAAATTCAATTGGCGAATATTGATTTAATTCGCGAAACTCACTACGCATAGACTTTAATTTAACTTTTAATTCCGATACAGCTTGCTCATAAGGAATCAGTAGCGATTTCCATTCTCTAATATTATTCACTAAAGCCCCTTTCTAAAAATAAAAAACATGCAGTAAATGATAAATATTGAGCACTGCCATAAAGATGCTAAATAAGAAACTAAATAACATAAATCGATCTCTTGCCTTACCCTCTGTCTGTGCCTTATCTATCGCTATAACCAATAAAGAAATCACAGCTAAAACTAGCGCTCCAATGGCACCCAAGACCAAAAATTCTTGACTCCAACCATTATGATAAACAACCCCTAAAAGTTTAGCAACAGGATAATTATTACGCGGCTGAGCAAAATAAAAACAAGAAATCAAAATAATCATACCTAAAGCGACCAAGCCTTTAACATAACCAAGCCTACGCTTAAATTTTCTTTCTTCATCATAATGTTCTAATTTTTCTGCATTAAACTGCGGCATAATCTGTTTTAAATTACGTTCGTAAGTTTCGCTCGATACCTTTTTAATATATTCGGCTTGAAGAAAATTAATCCAGCGGGCAATAGTAGTTCTGATTTCTTGTGATACTTTTTCAAACTGAACCCTTACTTCATATTTGAAACCCACATCTTCGGTTGAATCAGATACAATCACATTACCGTTAACGGCAATCATTTCTTCATCTTCAAAATTGATATTACAAATAATTTTTTCCTCTGCTTCAAAATAATGATTACTTAGAAAACGCATTCCACCAAGAGAAATATCCCTACTCGTTATCTCAATGGTCTCTTCATTATCAACTTTCAAAACATCCATTTCTCTAACATAATTCAAACGAAAATAATCACGTCGTTGAATCTTGGTAATTTCACTACTACGCCTAACTTTAAGCATAGGAATATTATCGCGGATTTCACGTGAAATAACCGTTCCAAAGAAACTATAAACGTCATAACGTTGATCCGCAAGACCAGTACTAGAAAAGTATAATTTCAACTTAGCACCATTCTGTATTACATAAATTCTACTCTCATGAATAGGAGCATGAATAACAAAAACTTCATTTTCATCATCACTACTCTCCAAAATACTTTTTAATTTTAACTCTTCATCAGTCTTTCTATCGAGTAATTCCAGCTCTACCTTGCCACCAGTTGAAAAATTATAAGCCAAGACTTCCTCCTAATATATAGTTTAATAATGACTATTCAATCCCCCACGTTATCATACAGACAGGTTACAATGCACTAGCAGCAAGCTTGCTTGCGACCAAGGGATTGCAAAGCGACGTAGGTATCTTAACGTGGATTTAATAGTAAAAGTCTTAAGATTCCTACGTCCTCACTTCATTCGTCCTCTGAATGACACAACTTTTACTACTTGACTGAATAGTTACGTTTAATTATTTTTATACTTTTTTGTTAGATAGTAATCTCATTAAAATAAACCGTCTTTTATATTATATCAAAAATAATTTAATTCGTCATCAAAATATAGTCATTTTTTCTCTAAATTCATTAATTAATTGCCAATCACTATCATTTAAACTAAGCTTTGTTTTAATCAATTCAAACGCCATTACTTTAGCTTTTTTAATCTCCCCTCGCAAATAACAATCATAAGCTTGTTTTAAATCTTCAATCTCTAAATCATCAAAATCAGGTACAGGAATTTTAGTTAAAGGCGTTTTATATAATTCTAGCATTTTCCCCTTGCGTTTCCCCATATAATACAGCCAAAAATAAACCAGTGAACTATTGAGATACATTGTCAACGCCTTTAAATAACAAGTTTCGTCAATATTCCCACTCACCTCTTCACGCAATAATAAATAATAAATATCAGCACTACCGTATAAGGCTCTTTCATCATAAGCAAAAACATTAAGCCGCGAACGCTGCGGCGTTATTATTTTTGGACTTTCAAAAAGCCGTTCTTCTCTCGGCCATTGAAGCGCATACCACGGAATAGCACCACTTACAACTTCCCGCCTTTTTTCTAATACAGATTTGAATTTTGCTAAATGATTAAGCCACTTACTATTATCAATAAGCGCACTGCCTTTACTATAAAGCACAAACTGGCTAGCTGCCTCTTCAAAAAAATAAGCTTTTATATCACTATTCTTTATCATCGGCTTTAAAAATTCATCTACTTCTACTTCATTCTTATCAAAAACAAAAATAGCTTCACCCAAAGTACAATTTGGTAATTGTTTTAAAATTCTAGCACTAACCCTATCCGCGCCACTCACTAAGCCTTGTCTAATTTCCAAGATATCAGCTAAACTATAAGTGCAAACTTGGCGAATTTTAGCAAGCAAACTATACACAGCATTATCAAGAAATCGCAACTGCATATCTTCGCCAAACAAATTTGAACTATCTATACTAAATTCTTGGTTTTGTTGAATAAACTTACAACTAGAGCGATGTTTATTCTTTTTAATAAGTACAAATGAAATGGCACTAATGCTAGCAACCGTTTTAAATACATCATCATATTGTCTGACAACGCTAAATTGACACTCTCTATCCATATGCTCACGCAATTTATCTGCACCATCGGCAGTTGTAAAATAAGCAGGCGTAATATAAGAAATTACGCCCTTAGGCGCCAAATACGCTATCGCCTGATGAATAAAAAAATAATAATAGTCCATCCTGGCTTGGTAATAAGGAGAAAAAAATTCATCAGCTTTTAAAGCCTTGAATAATTCCTTGTTTCCCCTTTCCCCTAAATAAGGTGGATTGCCCATAATAATATCAAAACCACCATTTGCTAAAATGCGCTGTACAGAAACTTGATTTCTCAATTCAAGTAAAGCATCAACAGAAAATAGTTTCCCCTTAAATTCAAAATCGAATTCTTGCCAAATTAAATCTTTAAACAAAAACAGCGAATGATTATCAATATCATTTAATGTCATTTTTTGTGCAAAATCACTTAAGGCAAATTGGCTATGATACGCTTCTAATAAACGCTTAATTTCTAATAAATAAGCATAGGGCAAAACGCCCGTTCCCGCTGCCATATCGAGAAAATAAACTTCCCTTAACTGCTTTAAAAACTCACAGGAGACTTTATCATCATTTCCGTCTAAAAAAGCTTCAACACTAACAGAGTTATTGCCGAGATTTTCCAAATAAGCAGCGATGGCATCACGTGCCATCAATTTAGCGGTGTTCAGCGGGGTATAATAAGCCGCTAAACGCGCACGGGTTTCTGGATTGATTTTTTTGTCGTAATTTAAAATTTCATTTATCTTCATTCTCGTTATAATCACAAAAAGCAGATGATAATCATCCGCTTTTTCTCCTATAATAACGCCCATACTCTAAACGCTCTACCCCATCAAGAGTAGCTATTAATTCATCAACAACTAAATCGGCATCGGGCAAATTAATGTCGACATCCTTACGTTTTAAATACTTCATAATTGTAATTAAGCGAATCGGATAATTACAGGGATTTTTAAAATAAGGATGTTTTTTAATTAAATATGTAATTTCTTCCTTATCCTCCTCTGTAAAATCCCTCTTCTGCCTACGGTTGAGATTAAAATCTGCTGTAAGTACAGCGGTTTGCACACTCGAACTCGGCAGCTCGTCATCCTGACTAAACATAAACTCCATTGCTATATTTCTCCTTTTCTTAAATCATTTATTCACAACCAACGCATTTATGGAACGAAAAGACCTGTGAAAATTAATTTTCATCGTATTTAAGCACAGCCAAGAACGCATGTTGCGGAACTTCAACCGTCCCCATTTGTCTCATTCGTTTCTTACCTTCTTTTTGCTTTTCAAGTAGTTTTTTCTTACGGCTAATATCACCGCCATAACACTTGGCAAGAACGTCTTTTCTAAGCGCGCTAATCGTTTCCCTCGCTATGACTTTTGTGCCAATTGCCGCTTGAATTGGAATTGCAAACATCTGTCTTGGGATTTCCTCTTTTAAGCGTTCTACTATTCTTCTACCACGGGCATAAGCCGTTGACTCGTGAACAATTAAAGAGAAAGCGTCAATCAAATCTTTATTCAGTAGAATATCCATTTTAACTAAATTAGAAACCCTATATTCTTTAAATTCATAATCAAGCGAACCATAACCACGCGTTTTTGATTTTAAAGCATCGAAAAAGTCATAAATAACTTCGTTTAAGGGCATTTCATAGTGTAATTGAACACGTAAATCGTCAAGGTAATCCATTTTCACCATATCACCGCGCCTTGCTTGACAAATTTCCATCACGGCGCCAACATAATCTTTTGGCACCATAATATCACAGGTTACTATCGGCTCTTCCATCGTTTCTATCAAGGATGGGTCTGGTAAATTAGATGGGTTTTGTACCATAAGTACCTCGCCATCTGTCTTTGTGACCCTATAAATAACGCTAGGCGCTGTCGTAATCAAATCCAAATCAAATTCTCTATCTAATCGTTGCTGTATGACTTCCATGTGGAGCAATCCAAGGAAACCACAGCGAAAACCAAAGCCCAAAGCAACAGACGTCTCTGGTTCAAAAGTAAGGGCAGCATCATTGAGTTGTAATTTTTCCAGTGCATCTCTAATAATATTAAAATCCTGTCCATCGGCGGGATAAATACCACAATAAACCATAGGCTGAGCGGGTTTATAGCCAGCTAAAGCCTCTTGACACGGATTATTTAAGAGTGTAATCGTATCGCCAACAGAACAATCCTTCACATTTTTTATGCTGGCACAAAGATAGCCAACATCACCCGCGCTGAGTTCCACAATCGGTGTCATCGCTGGGGTAAAAATACCGACTTCCGTCACTTCGTACTTGACATTATTTGCCATCATTTGAATCATATCGCCCTTTTTGACCTTACCCTCAAAAACGCGAATTGAGGCAATCGCCCCTTTATAAGAATCGTAATAAGAATCAAAAATAAGCGCCTTTAATGGAGCTTTTTCATCTCCAGTCGGTGCAGGTACATATTCAACAATACTTTCCAAAACATCTTCAATATTTATGCCATTTTTAGCCGAAATTTGCGGTGCATCTTCGGCTGGAATACCAATAAATTCTTCAATTTGATGAATAATCTCATCTGGTCTAGCGCTCGGCAAATCAATTTTATTTAATACGGGTACAATTTCTAAATTTTGGTCAATTGCCAAATAAACATTAGCCAGCGTTTGTGCCTCTACCCCTTGCGCCGCATCGACGACTAAAATCGCGCCCTCACAAGCCTTTAAACTACGAGAAACTTCATAGGTAAAATCAACATGACCAGGGGTATCAATCAAATTTAAAATATACTCCTTGCCGTCTTTCGCCTTATAAATCAAGCGCGTCGTTTGCAATTTAATCGTGATCCCGCGCTCACGCTCGAGTTCCATACTATCTAAAATCTGCTCTTTCATTTCCCTTTGCGTTAGCAAACCCGTTTTTTCAATCAAACGGTCAGCAAGAGTCGACTTGCCGTGGTCAATATGAGCAATAATACTAAAATTTCGAATTCTTTCTTGTCTACTTGCCATAAAATTCTCCTTAACCCCTTAATTATAGCAAAATAGCGACTTATTTGCAAGCATTATAATCCCAGCCAATCACTTTACAAAAAAACTCAATATAATAGCACCCTCTCCCGTATGAGTAGCAATTACAGCGCCTGCATCATAAAAATTACCCTTATTATATATCGAAAGATTAATACCTTCTAATTTATCGCTCAATAATTTTGCATTTTCAATATTTTCTGTATAACCCACAATAATATTGGAGTCAGGGTCATAATTCAATTCATTTAAAGAATCGAGCAAAATATTTATCGCTTTTTGTCTGCCCCTCGCCTTTTTGTGATACGATTCCAATAACCCATCTTTCACAATAACCATCGGTTTAATACTCAAAACATTAGCGGCAAAAAATTCTACATGCGATATGCGACCGCCCCTTTTTAAATTATCGAGCTTATCCGCCATCCCTATTGTAATCGATTTACCTTTCCAATCATTTATCTCATCGACAAGTGTTTTGTAATCACAGCCAGCATCTCGTAATTCCACTGCCTTTATCACTATATTTCTAAGCCCTAGTGAAATGTTTTCAGAATTGATAACCGTAATATTCTCATTATCTGACATCGATTTCGCTATATTTGCACTTTGATTAGTACCAGAAATTTTTAGTGATGACGTAATACAAATTATTTCATCATCAGGATACTTATCATAAACCGCTAAAAAATCAACAGGATTAGGCTGTGATGTCGTCGGCTGATGTTCTTTCAATAAGGCATAAAATTCATTATCGCTAAAATCAACCCTATCTTTATATATTTTATCATCAATTAACACATACAAGGGCACAACATCGATATTCATTTTCTTTGCATCCTCTTGCGTAATGCTCGATGTAGAATCAGTAATTATTCTTATCATTATCTCTTTCTCCTATTTTACGTAGTTTAGCTGAAATCTCATTCAAATTTTTATAAAAATCATCAATCTTATTTTCGTCTATATAAACAAAATTGCACATTCTTTCCGTCGTTTCTCTATTCAATTTGAAAATCTCAAAACCTTTTTGACTCAATCTATAAATCGCCTTATTAACGGAATTTACCGTTTCAACAATTAAACCCTCTTCCTTTAAAAGCGCAACATTTCTCGATACAAAGGCTTTATCTGAATGTAAAAGCTCACAAAACTCTTTAAAACTAAGCGTTTCATTCTTTCCTAAATAATAAATAAATTCCATTTGTGAACCTTTTAAACCAAATTTTTTTAATTCTCGATTTTTTATTTTTTGAATCTCCTTATTTATTTGTTTAATCAAAGAATTGAATTCCTCAAAGCGTTCTAACATTTCTCCCCCTCATTTTCAAAACCAAACAAATAAACACCTAGACACAGTTTATCAAAACGCTGTTGACTTGTCAACAAAAATTAATTTACTTTGACATAAAAACACCTCGCATTTTATGCGAGATGTAAAATAATTACGTTTATTGCCACGTTGTTACAAGCTTCTTTTTGTTTTTTACACAATCAGATAGATATAAATTGATAAGTGTTTGATAGGGAATACCCGATTCTTTCGATTGATTTTTAAAATATTCGATAACACTCTCATTTATATTTATCGTAATTTGTTTTTTTAATTTTTTTGCGTATGGGTTAGGTATACCGTTTGAAAAATCATATTCAGCTTTCATAATTACCACCTCTCCTTTGTGTTATATTGTTTTGTTTCATTTTTAGTTGCTTTTCTCGCTGATATAATTCTAATCGTATCATTTTCTCTAATACAATGACATACAACTAATAATTTTGATAATTTATCAATCCCTAATAAAAGAAATCTCTCTTCTCCAAACGAATGTTCTATATCAGCAATTAAAATAGCATAATCATCATAAAAAACACTTTGAGCTTCTTCAAAAGATATACCGTGTTTTCGCTGATTAATTTTATTTTTATTTTCATCCCACTCAAACTTTATACTATTCATAACTATATTATAATTGTTTTTTAATTATTTTGCAAGTTCTATTACCTATTTTTTATAATCTAATAAAAGTATATCTTAGTTCACAACTATTCAGTCAAGTAATAAAACGTATCACTTAAGCTTTTTTGCATAAGCTAGCACTTGTTTTAGGCTAGTTTCTTTATCCACGCCTGCTAAACGCAATTTATGAGCGTATTCTAAAATCGTTTTAAAGCGCTCATCTGCTTTTATACCGTTATCAATCAAATCTCTCCCCGTTACATAGTCCTTAGCCATTACTTCATTATATATGCTTAAGCGCTCAAATAAAAATTCTTCGGGATTTGATATACTTTCTTTACTAATCCTGCCCAAATTATCTGCTATCGATAAATAAATCAAATCATTAGGTTCAAGCGACTGATCAAATAATTTATTCGTCTTTTTAATCTTTGATTTATCATAACAACAAATCATCGGTCGCATATGTAGACAAACCATATTTTCGACGTATTTTAGTAATTTTTTATTATTTGTAAAGCGTTTTAAAAAGATTTTAGCGACAGCCATACCTTCAATCTCATGAAAAAGCGCACTGATTTTACCGTTTTCATTTTTCGTAGTGACATTTTTCCCTAAATCATGACATAAGGCTGCAAACATAAAATATAGTGGTTGATTAACCTTATCTCTAAAACCACTCGCGACATCAATAACCATCATCGTATGTTCAAAAACACTGCCTTCTGCATGATAAATTGGACTTTGTGGAGTGAATTTTGTCTCATAGAGCTCTTTAAACCAATAATCTAACTGATTCATTTTCTCGAGTTCTCTAAAAAATATGGACGGTTTATTAGACTTTTCAAAAAGCTTTACTAATTCAGCAAAAATTCTTTCCTTTGATAAGTTTCTTATATTCATTGATTGACACAAGATTAAGGTCTCTTCAGCTACATCAAACTTAAAGCGCGCTGCAAAAGAACACGCCCTTAAAACCCTTAAGGCATCTTCTTTAAATGTGTCATCATCTATATGTCTAATAACTTTATTCTCTAAATCATCAAGCCCACCAAAATGGTCTATTATTTCCCCTGTTAATACATCTTTCATTATCGCATTTATCGTAAAATCTCGTCTTTTCGCAGCTTGATAAGTGCCCATATTTTCATCTATTGTCACATTAAAATCCGTATGTAAATCGCCTACCTTTTCTTCTATTCTCGGCAGTGCAATATCGAGATTATAATTTTTTAAAGCCATAATCCCAAACGATTTGCCCATACTAATCGGATTACCCAACTCTTCAAGAATAGAGTGAAGATCAACTTTGAGAACGCCATGGACTTCTATATCGATATCAACAACAGTATTAGCAGAATGTAATCCCAACAATTCATCTCTAACAAAACCGCCTACATAATATACCTTGCCACCAATTTTATCCACTTTTTCAGCAATTTTCTCTGCCATTGCCCTATCTTTTTTCATTACCTATTCCTTCACTTCACTCATTTAGTCAAGCAATTCAACAAAACCCCTTTTAACTAGTATATTTCGTGCACGCTGAGCAAAATCCTGATTGGCACCTAAATCAATGCCAAACATTCCATTACCACCACCAGAACCTATCAATTCTACTCTTTGTTTATTCTCATCCTCTATTATCAAAACCGTCAAACTGACATAACTACTAACACGAAAATAAAATTCTTCTAAAACTACTAATGCCACTGTTGATGTTCCAATTACTTGGTCGCTACGACTTACCAAAGTTGCATCGAGAATAGTCTCTAAATCCTTGACTAACTGGTCTAAAGAATGCTGTTTTTCAGTTTCTAAAACAATACTTTTTCTTTCCATAAGATAGCCTCCTTACTCTATTACTTCTCACAAAATTCTATTCATAATATTTCTGCTTAAATATTATAAAATCGCCCATCAGCTGAAGAGCGATTATTAAATAATCCAATTTATTCCAACACTTCCGTTTCTACCTTAACTTTTTTACCCATAAAAGCTATGCCAACGGCGATAATTTTTTCAATACCGCGCTCACGCATTTGTGTCTTATAAGCTTTAGACTTAATTTGCTCAATCGCTTTAACGGGTGATTTCTCAAACGCCTTATCATTGTCGGCGACTTTAAACTCGATAATAAAACCCGTCTTCGTCTTATCTTTTGGCTCTAGGCTAATATCCACTCTGCCCATACCTGTTTCTTGATTAGATACAATATAAAATCTATCTCTTAAATAATTGCTCATACCGAGAAAATACATATGATAAACGAGTTCGTGCTGTCTTGTATCAAAAGTCGAAACGGTAGACATCATCGTCTCTGAAAACAGCGTTTCAAATAGTTCAAATTTTTCAGCCACAAAAGCGCGCATCATTTTTGAAAAAGTAGACGTTTCACCAAAATTCACTTGTATAAACTGTTTTTCAAAATAAGAGTTGACTTCTTTATTCGTTAATCTAATACTATAACTCCCCTGTTCGATTTCCTTTTCAACGGTAAGGTAGCCACTAAACAAAAGCATTTGCCAACTCTCAAGGCTGTTATTAATATCAATATAGCTTGCGTGCCTTTCAATATCTTTTTCTATTGAATTCCCTTGCATTAGTTGCCTTAATTCATCCAAATCACGTTGATTTGATACTTCAAGTGCTTTTTTAACCAAATAATTACCCGATGTATTAATCCAGTAAATTCCCGTTTTTTTATCTTTTAAATAATTGACAATACTCCACGGATTGTATATATCCAATCCGCCAAATTTGTAGCCGTTATACCACGCTTTCACTTCCTCGATATTTTCTGTCATACTGTAATAATCTAAAGCACTCTCAACCTCTTCTTCTGTCAAACCAAAAGAATCAGCATAAAAATCATCTAAAATCGTATAAACGCGTATATTATTAAGTCCTGAAAAAATATTTTCATTGGCAACCCTAACAATACCCGTTAGCACTGCCATCTCCAAATACTCATTATCCTTTAATGCCGTGCTTAAAAATTCTTTAAAAAATGCTATCGCCTCGTCATAATATCCTTCTTGATGGGCAGATATAATCGGTGTATCGTATTCATCGATTAAAAGTATCACTTTTTTTTGATAATGTTTATAGAGAAATTCACAAAGAAACTTAATCGCTCTAGCTGTATTTGGCGTATCTTTTTCCATTAAAATATCTAAAAACTTTTGTTTTTTTATATGGCTTAATCCATCTTGTACAAATAAATAAGCATCATACTGGTCAGATAATAGTGACTTAATCGCATCTTTTGCACCTAACCACGTGCTTTGTTTTATATCTTTCAGCGATAAATAAATTACAGGATACTCGCCTTGATATGTAAAAACCTCTGATTGTTCTATATACAAGCCTTTAAACAAATTTTTGTTTTCTTCCTTACGCTCCATATCAAAAAAACACCTAAGCATAGACATATTTAAAGTCTTACCAAAACGGCGCGGACGGGTAAATAACTTTACTTTTGTTTTATCTTTTATGATCTCTTCTATCAACTTTGTCTTATCAAAATAATAGCAATCATCTTCAATTATTGATTTAAAATCACTCGTTCCAATCGGCGGTTGTTTAAGCTTTTTCATCATCTTCTCCTGAAAACTCAATACAGAATTTTAAACTGCTCACATATTTATATTGTACACTATCCCCCACCAAAAATCAATCAATGAACGCACGCAAAACACACTGGGGACAGTCCCTAATGCGTTTTTTTAACGCCAAAAGAACCGTCCCCAAATTTCATCTCTAAAAATACCATTTACTTTATATGTAAATATACCATCTAAAATTTTATATACTAGAGCTTCTCCCGTAGATATACCTTCTTTTCCCTTAAAGGAAAAGAAATCGCCATCTTGAGATTCTAAAGAAAATTGTTTATAATGGTTTTCCGTTTTTTTACGAACAATTATGCCAATATCATTAGTGTCCATATTTTTATATTCCAAAACAACGGCTCCTGTCATCAACGTAAAATGCAGTTATGTTTTATTATAGCATGATTGATAAAAATTATCAATTAACGATCAGAGAAAATCAGCTACAGCGCGCACTTAAATGCATACGCTGTATGCTTAAACTTCATCAAAAACTTGAAATAGATATAGAGCGTGATGTGTTTTGGCAACATCGATAAGTTCATCTGTAAAGCCCGATTTTGAAAATAAATAATAATATTTCTTATCCGTATCAAAATGGCATTCTGCCTTATCTAACAATTTATTGTAGATATCCATACCAACTTTTTTCGCTTGCCATTTACATTCTGCAAATGCCATAGTTTGACCTGCCATGCCTACGATATCGATTTCAGCATTCTTTTGCCACCATCGACCTATATCTTTAAAACGCATCTTTGTCTGATTTTGGATATGCTTTTTCAATACGGGGTAACACAATCTCTCATAGACAAATGAAGAATAGGATGCTAAAAATGGTTCAATATCATAGCTATATACATCATCTATATCCCCTTGTTCTAACTCAGAAATATTGGGGAATACAAAGCGAAAATAAAAGGCAAAGTAATTAGACTTTATGCGATATAAACCCGATGAGCGTTTAACTTTAGCTTTAGTTTTTTCGGTCACAGAAAATTCTCGCTCTATAATGCCAAGCGATAATAAATTATTTAAGTATACAGATAGTTTATTTGTAGCAATTTGCGTTTTGCTCTGAATTTCGCTATACTTAGTGGCGCCATATGCAATCTGCTCAATGATGCTATAATATACCATGGGCTGCCGCAATTCTTCTCTAATTGAAAAATCAACTTCATGATATAGTATGGCGCGCTTGTTGAGTATGTATTTTTTTATGTTGTCAGCAACTGAAATCTCAGCATCAAATTGCAGTAAATAATGTGGTACACCACCTAAAATGCTGTATACTACAACTAAATCATCGGTTGAATAGTACGGAAAAAACTCGCCAATTTCTTCGAATTTAAGCGGGTATAATCGCATAATCGAAGTCAACCTACCAAAGAGTGGATTTTTTTCACTGATAACTTTCTTTTCGATAAAAGACATACTCGAACCACAAATGATAAGTTTAATATTAGATTTTTTTAACGTATGATCCCAAATATTTTGCAATTCAGACTGTATACTCTCATTTGCCTGCACCATATATGGAAATTCATCAATAATAACCAATTGCTTATTATCTACTGATATCTTTGCCAAATACTCAAACAGTGACTGCCAACTGGCAAAGCGTTGTCCCTTGCCCAGAACCACTTCCGAAAATGCACCTAATTGCTCATAATCTGTACATACTTTAGCGCTATAAAATATAGCCTGCTTATCTTTTGCAAAAGTCGTTAGCAGCTCCGTCTTGCCAACGCGTCTTTTGCCATACAATATGACAAATTCCGATGTATCTGATACATATATATCCTCTAATGCTTCTAATTCTTGTTTTCTACCAATTAACATATTACCCTCGCTAAAAAATAATCACGATTATTATAATCATGATTATTTTATCATTTGCTCGTTTATTTGTCAAATGTTATCAGTAAATTTTACGGTTAGAGTGCTGAATACACAAAATCGCCCATCTACTTGAGGGCGATTCTGTATTTTTTATATGTCCAATTGCGCCTTATACATACTGGCAAAAATGCCATTCTTGTCGATAAGCGCCTTTGATTTGCCGTGTTCTGCCACTTTACCATCTTTTAAGACGACGATATTGTCTGCATCGATTACGGTGCGCATTCTATGCGCAATGATAATGACGGTCTTGTCTTTGATAAGTTCTGATATACCCGCTTGTATTTTACTTTCATTTTCTGCGTCAAGAGAGGCAGTTGATTCATCGAGTAATATAATAGGAGCGTCTTTTAAAAGCGCTCTAGCAATGGATATTCTCTGGCGCTCGCCACCAGAAAGCTTGGCGCCGTTTTCGCCTATCAAAGTATCATAGCCTTCGGGGAGTTGCTCTATAAATTGCACCACTTCGTCCTAATCTAATGTTTTCCATTACCGTAGAATTAAATAATAACACATCTTGAAAGACAATAGAGAACTCTTTTAGCAAAGTTTCTGTATCAATCGTCGATATATCGACGCCCCCAAGCGTGATTTTACCAGACTGTATATCCCAAAATCTAGCAGCCAGTTTAGCCGCCGTCGTCTTGCCCGACCCCGATTGACCGACAAGCGCCGTTACCTCTCCTTGCTTAGCTGTGAACGATACATCTTTTAAAACACTTATGCCATCTTCATAAGAAAAATCGACATGTTCAAATGATATATCATAGCCTTTGGGATTAAATTCTGTACTGCCCTCTTGGCTGGGCATATTCTCAATTTCTTTCATTCTTTCAATTACACTATCTACATACAATATTAATGTGGATGTTTTAATTAATCGAATTAAAGGATTAAAAATAAAAGCAGAAAAAATAATAAAAGTTAAATAGATAAACAACGTTATTTTCTTATCAATAAAAAGATATGCACCATATATGGCAACGGAAGGCATACCTAATTTTAACAATAGAAAAGAAATATTTAACAAAGAACCAACTAGAAATTCTGCTTTAACATTTTCATTATATTGTCTAGTAAACTTTGTATTTAAATTATTTATCGTATCAATTTCCCTATTATAAGCCTTTATCTCCTGAACTAAATCAAGCCCTTCTTGAAAACCATCAATAATTTCTCTTTTTAAATCAAAACCTTCCCTAAATATTTTTTTAGCTTGTTTTTTTTCATACATAAATACAAAATACGCTAAAGGAAGTACCCAAAAAATAGATAAAGCTAAGCGATAATCAATAAAGAACATAATTATCATCGTTATCATTATCGTTATTATATTGCCATAAGTCTTTGGTGCAATATGGGCAAATAGTTGTTCAAACGTTGTAGCATCGCTCATTATCGTCGCGCTTAAATCTGCTATATCTTTTTTACTAAAATAAGATAAAGGCAATTTTTTCAATTTTTCCGCTAATTTTAATCTTGCACGAGCGCTCTCATGAAAGATTCTTACAAAACACCTATCATAATCAATTTTACCAATAATAACCATTACTACAAAAACGAAAATAGCGATAATCAATGAATCCCTTAATGAAAATTTATAAAAAAATTCTTCGCCAAAAATCATAGAAACAGTAGACTTTAAAAACAAAAAAGATGTCACTAATGGTAGCATAAAAATCAAATATAATAAGGTGCTACTAAGAATAGATTTTTTTACATACTCAAAGCCCTCATCACTAAGAAGATATTTTTTTTTCAAATAGCTTTTCATCATTTAGGCTCCCTTTTTAATATTCCAAGCAATAGCCGACTGATACTCATCCCACATTTGTTTATATAAACCATTTTTATTCATCAAATTTTCGTGATTACCATATTCAACGATTTCACCTTTATTGACAACAGCTATTTTATCTGCATCCTTTACAGTAGTCATTCTATGCGCTATCATTATCGTTGTTTTATCCCTGCTTAAATTTTTCAGAGCCGTCTGTATTAAATGCTCATTTTCTGGATCAGCAAAGGCGGTCGCCTCGTCCAGCAAGACAATAGGTGCGTTCTTAATAAATGCTCTGGCAAGTGCAATTCGTTGTTTTTCACCACCCGATAAATAAGTACCTTTTGTTCCAATCACAGTATCCAAACCATCTTCTAAATTATCGATAATTTCTTTAGACATAGAATTGCATAACGCACTTTCTATTACTTTTTCAGCCACCTCTCTACCAAAACAAATATTTTCCCTAAGACTTGTTTTAAAAAGCTCCGTATTTTGAAAGACAAAGGCAATATTATTCATCAGTGTTTTCTTATCATAGTCTTTAATATTTTTCCCACCGATTAAGACTTCCCCAGCATTTACATCCCAAAAACGCGCACAAAGCCTAGCTATTGTCGTCTTACCCGAACCAGATGCACCAACTAAGGCTAAAGTTTCTCCTTGCTTAACTGAAAAATTAATATTATTAAGAACATTATTCTCTCCATCATAAGAAAAACTAACATTTTTAAATTCTATTATTGGTTTTTCAAATATCACACCTTTATCAGGATATACCATTTCATTATAATCAAATAAATTATCAAAGCGATGAATAGATAATTCAGTTGTTGTCTTCTCAATTTGTAACATTCTACTTTTTAATAATATAGTAGATAATTGCGGAGCCAATAACATATATAATATAAAATTACTAATTATCCTAGCAATATCGCCACTATTATTAATTAAAAATATAGATATTGGTAATAAAAATAAAATCGTAGAGTCTAATAACACCTGATAAAGTACGCTTGGTGTTGACCATAACTTTGTAAATTTTAATATTAAATCTTTATAATCTTCTATTGCTTTATAAAATCTATTAAAAGATTTTACACTTTGTCCAAAAGTTTTAACTACTGGTATCGACCTTACATATTCAACAGATTCAGAACTCATATCTTCCAACGCTAACATATATTTTTCGGTAAATTGTTTGCCTTCTTCATTCATCATCATTGCCATAGCAAGAAATGACAATATAATAGGGATAAAAGCCGCTATGCCGAGTCTAAAATCTAAATAAAAAAATGTTACAACAATCATAATAGCCGTGACAATAGAGCCTGCAATATCTGGCAATTGATGTCCTAAAAATACATGAACATCACCAGCACCATCATTTATAATTTTTCTGATTTCACCACTCGAATGTAGATTAAAAAATCCAAGTGGCATATTCATCACTCTTTCAAAGCCTACTTTTTTAATCGTAGTTTCTGTATGATAAGCAACAATATGAGCAAACATCAAAGCAATAAAGTATGCAAGTATCCCTAAAGCTGAGTATAAAACAACCATAAACGCATATAACTTTATATTATCAGCAGAAATATTATTCCCGCTAGCAAAAACTTCTCTACATATCTGCCAAATATAGTAAAAAGGAACAATATTAAAAACTGCCGATAAAGAAGAAAAGAAAAAAGATAAGAAAATTAAATATTTCTTGGTATTAACATAGGGACTAATTATTTTAAAAATTGATTTTTTTCGTGTTTTTTCCTTACTCATTACCCACCTCTTTCATCGCTTGTTTTTTTATTTTATTCATCGTTATTAGGATAAAAATAATGGACAATGCTCCATTGATAAAAACAGATAAGCCGTGTGCTATCCAAACTCCTGAAACGCCTACAAGACGTGGCAAGAAAATCACCAAAGGTATATACACTAACAAAATTCTCGCTAAGACAAAAGAAGAGGCATACTTTGCCTTACCGAGCGCTTGAAAAAATGATGTCGCAAGGTTGATAAACCCGCCAAACACAAAGCTACTTACCAAAATTCTAAAACTATTTACACCCATATTAACAAGCGCTATATCATCGATAAATAGGCTAAATAAAAAGACAGGGAAGAATTCTAACACCAATAGACACGGCAGACCAATGATAATCACGCCCCTAGAAAATGTTTTTACAATATCCGTTAGCCTGTCGTAGTGCTTCGCCCCAAAGTTCGCCCCGACGGCAGGCTGAAAGGCTTGACTAAGCCCATAGTAAATCGTCGTAAATAGCACATTTAACTTGATAGAAGCGCTCATCAATATTTGCCAATCTTTAGAACCATAAATAGAAATCATTTTAAATATAACAGTAAACTGGATAACACCCAGAAAATGTAAACTCATCGCAGAAAAACCTATACTTAATAATTCTTTTAATATATTAGGCGCCAATCTAATCTTCCCAAAATAAACACCGCTCTTCGTCTTAAGGTAGTAAAAAGTCAAGCCCGCTTTAATCAACTGTGCAATAACTGTCGCTAAAGCTACGCCCTCTACCGCCATATTATATGGTTGAAATAAGAGTATAAAAATAGGATTTAAAACGACATTTATTAAAGAACCAATGAGGACAATGCGCATCGCCTCTTTCATTTTGCCACTTGCTCTCAAACACACATTACCCGCAAAAGAAAAACATAAAAAAACAGAGCCTAAAAATATAATTGTCAAATAACTACTACCATAACTAAGCATTTCTCCTTTAGCACCTGTTAACTGCATAATATTTTCAGAAAAATATATCGCAGGTATCATCAGTAACACAGAAAAAGCAATGGATAAAAATGTACAGTTTCCAAATATTTTATCTATCGTTTCTTTATCGTCACTGCCAATTGCCCTAGATAAAATCGATGCAGAACCGACACCGATTAAAGCACCTAAAGCAGTAATAACGATGGTAAATGTCGATGCCATAGTCACCGCACCCATGGCTTCTTTACTTATCATTCTACCGATAAATATCGCATCGATGACACCGTAAATACTAGAAATAAACACGCCAATTATTGCGGGTATCGATAAATGCCACATTAATTTTTTTACGGGCATATTTAACAAAATTTCTTTATTCTCCATTTTTACACCTTATCCAATACGACAAAGAAATCAATTGTTTCATCATTATGACTTGCATTTACTATCGCCGATTTGACATTAAAAAATTGCTCGACATTGTCGCTATTTAGTATATCAACGGGCTTCCCCACTTGATAACAGCCCTTACCGAGCAATAACACTTTATCCGCCAATTTAATGGCGTGATTGGGGTAGTGGGTATTTAAAATACAAGTGATACCTTTTTCCTTAGCCAGTTTTTTGATAATATCTAATATAATCACTTGATTATGAAAGTCGAGATGTGATTCGGGTTCATCTAATATCAACAGTTTGGGCTGAGCTGCCAGCGCCCTTGCCACCATCACCATTTGCAGTTGTCCACCGCTGAGCGCATTACAATATCTATCTTTCAAATGATAAATTTCCATATCCTTTAGCGCCTGTGTCGCTATATCAATGTCTTCTTGTTGTGGTAGAGAAAAAATCGACATATGTTTTGCCCTACCGAATAAAACCATTTCCATTACCGTATAGGAAAAAGATGCGCGTTGCGCTTGGGGAACATAGGCAATATCAAGATAACTTTCTTTACCCTTTTTATCGTCTATACAAGAATGTCCCGATTTCCAAGTCAGTATTCCCATAATACACTTAATCAAGGTCGTTTTACCTATGCCATTAGCGCCCATTATCGCTAATATGTCACCTTTTGCCAAAGAAAAACTTATATTATCTAGTATTAAATTATCCTTTTGATATTCAAAACTCGCATTTTCTACTCTAAAAAACATTAAGCATCTCCCTTCATACCAATAAACACATAGGCGAAGAATGGAGCGCCAATCAATGCCGTTAGAATACCGACAGGAATTTCGGCAGGAGTTAAGGTTCTAGATAAGGTATCCACTAACAACATAAAAATAGCACCTAAAAATATAGAAGTAGGTAGTAATTTTTCATGTGCTGTGCCAAACAACTGTCTTGCAATATGTGGAATAACAAGCCCTACCCAACCTATCATACCAGATACCATAACACAAGAAGCTGTAACAATAGCACTTAGAATAATAATCATCACTCTAATATTCTTAGGATTTATTCCAAGTGCAAGTGCCTCCTCTTCACCGAGCGATAAGATATTTAAACGCCATCTAAATAAAACAATAGCTATTATGCCAAAAATTATAGGAAACACTACTAACAATAAGTCATCATAACTTTTATTGGCAAAACTACCCATTAACCAAAAAACGATGGCAGGAAGTTGATTATCTTTATCTGCCACATATTTTAATATCGAAGTTAGCGCCGAAAATACAGAAGTCGTAATAATGCCACCTAAAACATAAGACATAATATCACTTTGTTTTCTCGCCCTTACAATAAAAAGAGTAAGTAAAAGAGATAGAATGCCAAATAAAAAAGATGTAATAATCGTAACTACCCCAACAGTCGATGAAATTAATATACCAAGCGCAGCGCCAAAACCAGAACCCGCACTGACGCCAATAATGTCGGGGCTAACTAAGGGGTTTTGAAAAACCCCTTGTAAACTTGCCCCAACCACAGAAAGTCCTGCTCCTACTAGTATAACGACTAAAATTCTAGGTAGTCTATTTTCAAATAAAATAAACTTAACCATATCTAAGTTTACGCTTTCATTAGGAACAAATAAGGCTTTAATATCAGTAAAACTAATATCATAGCGCCCAAGTTTTAATGATACCAGTATAGCTAGTATAAGTAGAACATTTAAAAAAATAATTGTTCTAGAAAAATTTTTTTGACTTTCCATTCCATTCTCCATATTACTTATTCATTATTCTATTGATTAATTCTTCTTGTAATTCTACATCATAAACCGTCTTATAGTAATCAAAGAAAATTTTATCCATTTCTTCGTCAGATAATTTCTCTGGATAACATTTATTAATTAAATAATAAATGCATA
>PDWI01005256.1_pt1 | contig 24933 bp, 17 predicted proteins | sample 1430891 | NCBI WGS metagenome assembly PDWI01 (sample SAMN01162508, study PRJNA174530) | Oral metagenome, whole genome shotgun sequencing project. | biome: Marine environment; feature: Marine mammal; material: Swab sample of the gingival sulcus; isolation source: swab sample of gingival sulcus...
ACGAATTATTTAAGTCTTCCCAAGAAATTTTCATCTGCTCCTACGGGTTGTTTCCTCTATTAGTTGCAATTTGCTACTCAAAAGGGGAAACTTTATCTGATTTGTTGGCTTACTTTTTAGTATTAGAGGTCAAAATTGGAAAGAATTTCAGAAAAATATTTATTTCTTTACTTAATATAACAATTAGATCTTGCAGAAAGCTTTTCAATTTTATTGCTTTGTTGTTATAAATTATTCTTATATAGTTGTTTGTATTGTGTTGGTATTGGCTTAATTTCTTTGTTTGATAAGGCTTTTTTCTAGGTTCGAGTCTAATTTTTACTCCTTGTTGTTAGGTATATTTTGCCTAAAAAACGAAATTTTTATACCTAATAGTTGGTATATTTGAATATTTGTTTTACCTTTGCAGTGAAGAAAGTAGTTAAATTTTCAATTTATCACTTAGGCTATGCCTACTTTTCTTTTGGTGAAAGGTATTTTATGTATCTGATCTTTTGAAGGCTGAAAAAAGAGTTTTAGTAGTTCTCTCTTTGAAGTTTTTTCTGTTTCACTTGTGAGATAGAGGGGGAGTAGGTTTTAGTTTATGGTTTATTATTTGTAGTTTTTTAAGGTTTAACAAGAGAGAATGCGTACCTGTGAAGGTGCGCATTCTTGCTTTAAGGACTTTCTATTGTGCTTTTGATATAGGCTGTATTTTCTCTAGATTTTTTGATTTATATAGATAATTGCTTAACTTTGAGCTATTAAATAAATAAAATTAAGATGAAGAAACTTTTAGTCCTCCTTATATCATTGACTTTTTTAGCAGGGAATCTCTTTGCTGGTCCTGTAAGTTTGAAACGTGCGAAGGCTTTTGCTGAACAATTAATCCAAGTCGATCAAGAGAGTTTTCGGTCTATGGAGCAAGATTTTGCCGATAAAATGCCAGCTTATTACCTATTTAATGCTAGGTCTGAGCAAGGATTTGTGATTGTTTCAGGAGATGATGCATTGCCTCTTCTTGTTGCTTATGCTGATCGTGGGCGAATTGATCAAGAGCATATGCCGATGCAGTTACAAGCTCTTTTGGAGGCTTATGGTCAACGTGTGGAAGAGCTTCGAGCATCTAACCCTCAGCCTTCGTTCCGTGCTAACAATGTTTTCGTAGAACATCCCCGTGAGATTGTCGCACCGCTGACTAAGTCTCTATGGGGTCAGAACATGCCTTTTAATGATAGAGCCCCAGTAATGAATGATGGTATCCGTGCCGCTGCAGGCTGTGTAGCCACATCTATGGCTCAGTTGATGTATTACCATAGGTGGCCGATGCGTGGGGAGAGTTCGCATGCTTATACACCTTCTATATATGGTAAGCTACTTTATGTGAATTTCTTCTTTTCTCGCTATGATTGGGGAGAGATGAGAGATGAATATCCTATCAAGAGATATAGAATAGATAAGAATAAACCTATTCAGATTGTTAAGGGGTATCAGCCAGAAGAGGCTCGAGCTGTCGCAAAGTTAATGTACGATGCTGGAGTTGCTGTAGATATGGATTACAATACAGCCTCAGCTGGCGGAAGTTCATCCTATACTTATCTCGCTGCAGGGGCAATGCACAAATATTTTAAGTATAAAACTAAGCATATTGAACGAAAAAATTGTACAGGTGATGAGTTCATTCGTACGATTAAAAGCGAACTTGATGCCTCTCGTCCCATTATTTTCGCAGGTGTGAAGCGTGGGGTTATGGGACATGCTTGGATTGTTGATGGTTATGATGAGAATGGTTATTTACATTGTAACTGGGGTTGGGCAGGACTTGCCAATGGCTTCTTTTCAATGAACTTTATGGTTCCTGATCGTTTAGGTACAGGGGCTGGTGTCGGTGAGTACAACGATGATCAAGAGATTATTATAGCTGAACCAAACCGAGACAATAGTTTGCCTGAAGCTGAAGATCCACGGCTTTCTTTTATCGGTACGGGCTTCCTGAACTATGAGTCAAAGGCTGAGATTTCAAAGAATGAAGCCGTGAAAGTTAGCCTGATACAAGGTGGGAATGCAACGTCAGACTTGCCTTTTTATGGCGTAATGGGTGTTGGTTTGTTGAATAAAGATGGTCGTATTATCCGAGCATTCGAATGGGCGAAGCAGATTGATGGTTTGGAGAAGCTGAACTATTTCCCAAAGGCTGAAATAAGCTTATCTCTTTCTAGGATTGACGATGGGATTTATCAGCTCTATCCTCTTAGTAAGTATTCTAGGGGAGAGTGGTTGCCTTTTGTTCAGTCAAATACAGTATACATAGAACTTGTTGATGGTAAGGTTAAGATGCTGAGAGATACTCACGATATTGGCTTCGAACTTGTGGGAATGCCAAAGGAAGAGGTGCGTGTTTATATAAATAGCGTTGGGCGTACTCGACTGACGATTAAAAACCTTTCAGATCAGATTATAGAAGGGGCTAAGCTGAAGATGACTTTGATGCAAGTGACAGATCCTTCAAAGCGATATAGTTTAGAACTGAATGATTTGCGTTTCTATCGTCAAGAAACAAATATGCTTACGGCTGAATATGATTTATCTAAGTTTAAGGATCTAAGTGCTGGTCGGTATAAGGTCTATTTTGATGTCCTATCAGCTGGTGGAAATCAACGATATAATGTCCAGAATCCATTTGATTGCGACTATGAGATTGAAGTACAAGATGGTTCGTCTTTTCCTGTTCTAAGCTGTCAAAGTATTGAAGTAAGTCGTGGAGATTTGCCTCTGACAGATTATCGTTTAAGCCCAGAGACATTGAGTCCTGACCCTGTTTTGAGCTTTATTGCTCCTGTTGAAAATATTGGGGACTTGGATTTTAATGGTAAATTGTACTACCGCTTAAAGAGTTTGTCGAGTGGGAAGTCTATAGATTTGGGTTGTTCTCAAATGCTTAAGCTGAAAAAAGGAGACGTTAGTCGAGCTAACCTTGTTTATTTAGAGCTTGATATGACTAGCTTAGCCTTAGAAGATGAAACTTATGAGCTACATCTAGCTATTAAGCATTCGGATAGAGAATTTGATGTTTGGAATGCTTCACTTAAGCGTCCTGTATTCATGGTAGAAGGCTTTGAACCTTTCCGTAAAGAAGCCCTAAAGAAGCAAGAAGAAGAGGCTGAGAAAAAACGTCTTGAAGAGGAAAAGAAACGTAAGGAAGAGGAGGAGAAGAAAAAGAGAGAAGAAGCAGAGAAAAAGAAGAAGGAAGAAGAGAATGGACAAAAACCTCAAGATGACGATGATGCTAAGAAAAAAACGCCTTTAGAGAAGCTCCAACCTGAGGTTTTGAAGCTCTATCCTAATCCTTTTGTACGTAAAGTGTATATTTCTTCTGGCTACGAGTCTTTGAGCCTGTATTCACTTTCTGGTAAGTGTGTCCTACGTATTAATGCTATACAAGAAAATAAGCCTCAAGAATTAGACTTGTCTCATTTGCTTCGAGGATCCTATGTCCTGTCTCTTACAAAGAATGGTAAGCATCATGAGTTTAGGCTTCTAAAGTTGTAGTATTCGCTTCATACTTTATTTTAATCCAGTTTCTGGAGATAATGGCTTGATCCTATAGGATTGAGCCATTTGTCTGCTTAGACTGTCTAACTGTAGTTTTCTTTTGTCTTGAGTGTGTAGTTTTGTGTGCCTTATGGCTTAGATTTTCTACTTATGTACTATTTTCGTATCTTTGTAAGAAGTTAATTAGAATAATTCTGCTTTGTCTGAAATGTATCTTGGACATTTGTGCAGATTTTGAATACATGTAATATAATGAGTTCCAAAAGAGTACTATATATTTCTCAGGAAATTTTTTCATATTTGCCAAAGACTGAAATCTCTGATATTAGTCGAAAATTACCCCAATTCATACAAGAAAAAAAGAATGACGTTAGGATGTTTATGCCTCGTTATGGCTTAATAAATGAACGTCGCAGTCAGCTTCATGAAGTGATTCGATTATCAGGTATGCCTCTTTGTGTCAATGATTTTGATTACTCTTTGATTATTAAAGTTTCTTCTATTCCTGCTGCTCGTTTGCAGGCTTATTTCATTCATTGTGATGACTTTTTTAAGCGAAAGAGTCTCTATGGACCATCAAGCAAGGGAGTGAATGATAATGATGTTCGTGCGATCTTCTTTGCTCGTGGTGTGTTGGAGACGGTTAAGGGTTTGCATTGGGTTCCAGATGTTATCCATTGCCATGGAGCATTCACGGCTCTAGCTGTCTTATATATTAAGGAGTTTTATAAAGATGATCCATGCTTCCAAAAAGCTAAAGTGGTATATAGTGTTTATGATGAGGAAGAGCCTGTGGAAATGCCAGCTACGATTTTCGAGAGTCTTGCCTTTGATAAGATTGAAGGGAAAGCTGTAGCATCTATGGATCAGCAGTTTGATTTTGAAGCTCTTTGCCGAGTGGCTGTTGCCAATTCAGATGGAGTTATCCAAGCTAGCCCAGAGGTTAATAGTAATGTGCGTTCATATATGGAGCAAAGTGGTAAGCCTTTGATGGATTATCCCGGAGAAGAGGGCTATGCCGATGCGTACAATGATTTTTACAATAGCTTATGAAAATCCGTTTAGTAGTAACAAGTCTTCTCTTGCTTGCTCTCGTTAGCTGTAAAGAAGGCTTATCTATGGTTGGTGAGAGTATACAAAGCCCTAGAGATAAGGTTGAGAGTACGCTTCGCCACCTTCAGTTTGAAGCAAAGACGGTTAAGAACGATTTGCTTTATCTGACAAGTAGTACACGTAGCTTGCTCGGAGAGATTTATGATCCAGTTTATGGAGACTTCAAAGCTTCCTACTTTACACGCTTACGTTGGGCGAAAGATTTTAAGTTTAGCTACAAACCAATTAATGGCGTGGTTGATTCGGTTAATCTACTTCTGTCTTATACCGATTATGTGGGTAATCTTAAGTTACCTATGAACTACAAGGTTTATGAAGTGAAGGCAGGCTCAAACCTAGATGCACATAAGAATCAATCGCTTGAGAGCTTGTGTCAAGACGAGTATTTGCTAGGATCAGTCTACAATTCTCCCAATAATTTATTGACTCTTCGTCAGGTGGGTGATAAGTCTTACGTTAAAATGCTTAATATTAAGCTTGACACGAAGATTGGTCAGCGTTTTTATGATAAAAGCCTTGCTACAAGCAAACCCTTTAATTCCCAAGATTCTTTTGAAAAGGAGGTACTCGGAGGATTAGTTATTACGACAACTACAGGGAAGGGTAGTGTCCTTCAGATTGTTAATTCGGCATTTATCATCCATTATTCCTTTATGAATGACAAGGGCAAGAAAGAACATGCTCAAGAGGTCTTTATCTCTAGCCGATACACAGGTCATGTTAATGATATTGTTAACAGCTATGTCGAGAACTTAACCCAAAAAGATGATCAATTTCTCTTTGTGAAAGGACCAGTTGGTGTTGTCCCTGAACTGACTCTTAAGAAAGAGCAAATGCAGGTCTTACTTGATGATGTCAAGATGCCTGTGAGACTTGGTGTGAATTGGATCTTAGCTGATGCACAGTTGAAACTAGAAATTGATAATCCTGAAGCATTGACCTTAAATCCTCCAAGCTACATGATGCTTCTTCCGAAGGATTCGATTCAAAATTTCTTCCTTAACGAAGAAACAGAATTGACTAGATCTCGTACAGCTTATTTGTCTAATCGCTTCAATGTGTCGGCAAAAGCCTACAACTTCAATAATATCGCTCAGGTGATTACAAAGCACCTGTCTAAGCCTCAGTTGGAAAAAGTAAAAGGAAATTCTTCTGAAGAAGAGTGGGCTGTCAAGACAGATGATAAAGGGCGTATCCTCTATGAGAATGTATCTTACACTCAAGATGGAAGATTAAGAGTGGAAAAAGATCTTGTATTAAGGCTGATTCCTGTTGATCGTGAGGTTTCGCAGAATCAGAATGGAGCGAATGCAACTAGCTCAATACGGGAGTCTTTGTTCCCCTGTTTTGTTCGCTTAAATAAGAGCTCAGATAAACTCAAAATAAGTATTGTTGCAACAAAATTTACTGAATAGATAAAAATAAAAAAGACTTATGCCAAAAGAGGGAGTGTCCTCACTAGAAGCATAAGTCTTTTTTGCATAAAAGGAGAAGACTATGAAGATGAAAGGAATTAAATTTAGACTAATAACGATGAATTTCCTCCAGTTCGCTATTTGGGGGGCTTACTTGATTACTTTGGGTAGTTTCCTATTTAAGTCAGGTATGCAGGAACATATTGGTTCTTTTTATGCTATGCTTGGGATTGTTTCTCTCTTCATGCCCGCGATTATGGGGGTTATTGCGGATCGTTATTTGCCAGCAGAACGAACTTATGCCCTAAGTCATTTCTTGTCTGGAGGCTTAATGTTGGGGCTTTATGCTTATACTCAGTATTGTCCAACGGAAGGCTTGGAATTTTCTTATCTCTTTCTTTTATATGCTTTGAGTGTCGCTTTCTACATGCCTACCATTGCTTTGAGCAATTCAGTGGCTTATAATGCTTTGGATCTTTACCAAATGGATACGATTAAGGAGTTTCCTCCTATTCGTGTTTTTGGGACAGTTGGATTCATTTGTGCCATGTGGACTGTGGACTTGTTAGGGTTTGCTGAGTCAAACTTACAGTTCCTACTTTCTGGTTCGTTGTCTATGCTTCTAGCATTCTTTGCTCCAAGTCTTCCAGCTTGTCCTATTGCTCAGAAAAATGATTCGGAAGGTTGGGTTGAAGCCTTAGGTTTGAATGCTTTTGTTCTTTTCAAAGAGCGAAAGATGGCTTTGTTTTTTATTTTTTCAATGTTGCTTGGTGTCAGTCTACAGATTACGAATGCTTATGCAGATCCATTCATTCGTTCTTTTTCAGGCTTGAAAGAATATGCTGATAACTTCTTTGCACAGCATGCGACAATCCTTATCTCTCTTTCGCAAGTATCAGAGACTTTGTGTATTTTGATTATTCCTTTTGTTTTAAAGAAGTTTGGAATCCGTCGTGTTATGCTGATCTCTATGTTTGCTTGGGTCTTGCGTTTCTTATTTCTTGCCCTTGGAAACCCTGGAGATCTAGTCATCTTCTTTTTCTTAAGTATGATTGTTTACGGTGTTGCTTTTGATTTCTTCAACATATCGGGTTCGTTGTTTGTGGACAGGGAAGTGAAGAAGGAGATGCGTTCGTCTGCTCAAGGGGTTTTCGTTATCATGACGAATGGATTGGGAGCAACCTTAGGAATGTTTCTTGCTCAGGGACTAGTCATTGACCGCTTCCTTGTTAAAGGGCAAACACCAGCAGATACCTTGCTTGGTTGGTCGTATAGTTGGTATACTTTCTCTGCTTACGCACTTGTTGTGGTAGTACTCTTTGCTATTTTCTTTCGCTACAAACCTACAAGTTCTCCAAGTGAATCAGAACTTAAAGTACAGCATTAATTAGGAGTTTTGAAAGACTTATTTAGATTACTTCGTCGTTTTGTTCCACCTTATAGGGGGTATCTTGTCCTAGGTATCCTTGCAAATATCCTAAGTGCAGTACTAAGTCTTCTGGCATTTTCCTTGATTATGCCAATTTTGAGGATTCTGTTTAAGACAGAGCAGGCTGTCAGCAAACTGGTTTCTTTAGAGCAGTTTTCCTTTTGGAAGATGGCAGATTGGTCAAGTCTAGGAGAAGCTCTAAATAATAATTTCTCATATTATGTCGGACGTTTTATGGAAAGCTATGGCTATTCCGAAACGCTCGTTTTACTGAGTGCTTACCTCATTTTGATGACAGGCTTGAAGGTTGGTGCTACCTACCTGAGTTTCTACGCAATGATTCCTATTCGTACAGGTGTTGTACGTGATATTCGTGTATCTATTTACAACAAAATTCTCGCTTTACCTCTAGGCTTTTTTAGTGAATCACGCAAGGGAGATGTCTTAGCTCGCATATCTGGTGATGTAACTGAGGTAGAGGTCTCGGTGATGTCTTCCTTGGACATGCTTTTTAAGAACCCAATACTTATTGTCTTCTATCTTGGGGCAATGTTGATCATTAGCTGGCGTTTGACACTCTTTGTCTTCGTCTTGCTTCCTGTGGCAGGCTTCATCATGGGTCAGGTAGGGAAAACGCTTAAGAAGAGTAGCCTCGAAGTGCAAACTCTTTGGGGTGAACTGATGAGCATGACAGAGGAAACTCTTGGTGGACTACGTGTGATCAAAGCTTTTGTTATTGAGCGATACATGAGCAAACGTTTCCTTGAGGCGAATAATCATTACCGCAGAACCTTGATGAGATTACTCCAGCGTCAGCAGTTGGCTCACCCAATGAGTGAATTTCTTGGTACGATAACTATTGCGATTGTTCTCTGGTATGGGGGCGTTTTAATCCTCAATGGTAATGCCTCGATCGATGCTTCTACCTTTATTTATTACTTGATTATTTTCTATTCTTTAATCAACCCTCTTAAGGAGTTGAATAAGAGTTTGTATGCTATCCGTAAGGGTATGGGATCTATGAAGCGAATAGATGCAATTCTCTTGACAGAAAATAATATTTCAGACCCTAAAAATCCAAAGTCTCTGAGCTTTGAAGATGCGATTGAATTGCGAGATGTTTCATTCCGTTACCTTGATGATTGGGTACTTCGTGGAATCAACTTGACGATTAAGAAGGGACAGACAGTGGCACTTGTTGGTCAGAGTGGTGGTGGTAAAAGTACACTTGTAGATCTTATTCCTCGCTTTTATGATGTGGTGGAGGGTGCAATCTGTATTGACGGAGTTGATATTCGAGACTTTGCTCTCTCTGATTTAAGATCTTTGATGGGTAATGTCAATCAAGAACCTATACTCTTTAATGATACCGTCGCGAATAATATTGCTTTCGGAGAGCTAAATGCCGACGAGGAAGCGGTACGACGAGCTAGTCGTATCGCTCATGTTGATGAGTTTGTTGAGCAAATGCCTGAGCAATACGAAAGTAATATTGGAGATCGTGGTTCAAAACTCTCTGGAGGTCAGCGACAACGCCTTAGCATTGCTCGTGCAATCTATAAGAACCCTCCTATTCTTATTCTTGATGAAGCGACATCTGCTCTAGATACAGAGAGTGAACGATTAGTCCAGAGTGCTTTAGATAATTTGATGAGTGAGAGGACTACGCTAGTTGTAGCCCATAGGTTATCAACTATTGTGCATGCAGACCTTATTTGTGTCCTACATGAAGGACAAATTGTAGAACAGGGCAAACATGAAGACCTGCTTGCTCTAGATGGCTACTATACCAAACTCTACAAGATGCAACTCAATACACAAAACAACTAATGCTTAAGGTAATGAGCTAAAGACGAAAAACTACTATGAAGATACGTAAAGATGAGCTATTTGCTAAGATTAAACAGAATAAAGCCTTAGAGGAAATCTGGGCTTTGTTGCAGGATGCTTATGAACGTGAGCTATGTGTCGAAGGAACTGAACGCTTGGAGGTGAAAAAAGGTGACTTTGTTTACCGAGAGGGAGACAAGACTGATTATCTTTATCTTTTAGAAAAGGGACAATTGAGGCATTATCGTGAGGGAGTGAGCGGACATTTGCACATTACTCGCCTCATTCGTCCAGGGCAGATCTTCGGACTGCGTTCTTTTCTTACTTGTGAATGCCAAGCTTCTTCTGTCGAAGCTTATAGTAAAGCCTATATCTATAGGATTAAATCCTCTGTTTTTAGGGAGTTAATCGATAAAAATAATAAGTTCTGTCAGTACTTGCTTCGTTTGGTCGTCAATGAGATGAACATTGCAGAGGAGCGAACAATCTTCTTAACCCAGAAGTATACAAGAGGACGCCTAGCAGATGCTTTGCTGATGCTTGTGCGTTATTATGGCTTCGAAGAAGATGGGAAAACTATTGACATACGTTTGACGCGTCAGGAACTCGCAGAGCTGGCAAACATGACGAGCGGTAATGCGATTCGTACCTTGTCTTCATTCTCTAAAGAGAGAGTTGTGGAACTGGGCTGGAAGCAAGTGCGTATTCTTAACCTCAAAGGCTTAGAAGACATCAGTCGTATGGGCTAACTGCATTCCTCACAGACTTAGAGATTCTTGGGAAGACTTAAATAATTCGTAGGGAAGACTTTTTTGAGTGTTAGGGAAGAAATTTTTATTTCTTCCCTAACATTTTTTTATTTGTTTGCCTTGGTGTTGTTTGAGTTTTGTTAGACTTCCTCTAAGTTTTAGAAAAAGAGCTATTTGTTTTTATGTGAAATATATTTATATTTGCCTAAAATTACAATTACTTAAAACCATAAAGCTGAAAAAACTAAGTGATTAGACCAAAATAAATTACTTATGAAAAAGATATTGTTATTCTTGCCATTTATTTTTATTCTATTAGGGTCTTGTTGTGATATGAGCAAAGAGCCTAAGGTTGATAAGCAAGATTTAAACTTTAGTTCTCAAGGAGGAGAAGAACTTGTCTCTGTTTTTAAACAAAATGGAGATCAGTATGGACAGGCTAAAGCCCCATGGCGTTATAACCCAAGCGAGGAATATGAAGGTTTAGATACTCTAAAATTTGAAGATGGAGGGGTTAGGTATTATAACGAATGGGTTTCCTTCACAATTTCAGCCGATTATAAGACGATAAAGGTTTCTGTTAAGGAAAATAAAACAGCTAAAGATCGTCTTTGGATTTTTGAAGCATGTGGGTATAAGTCAGGCTTCTATATATTTGTTCATCAAAAGAAATAGCTTGTGCCTTTCCTCTAGAAGTATACTTAAAGAGCATTACTTTTAGGGATTTGTTAGAACTCTTTTTTATTCCTTGGGAAGACTTAAATAATTCGAAGGGAAGACTTTTTTGAGTGTTAGGGAAGAAATGAAAATTTCTTCCCTAACATTTTTTATTTGTTTGCCTTGGTGTTATTGGAATTTCTGTAGCTTTTCTTGAGCTTCTTGCAGAGCTTGTTCATTTAGCTCTCACAGAGTTTCTCCCTGCAAGGGATGAAAAGTTTATGTTTTCCGACTATCCGACTTACTAGACCCAATGATTAGCAGAACTTTAAGCTAGTGTTAGGGCGTTTTTCTGCATGTAAAAAAACTATTTCCCTCTTTAATGGTTTAGATTAGGAGGTGAAAAGCTAAATTTACCTTTCAAAATCGAGTACTATCGCCTGATGTATCAGGCGTTTTTATGCTTAATTTATTATATTTGTTGGATTAAAAGAGAAAATACATACTTATTAAACTATGAGTCATAATAAAGAAAGAGAACTTTTCTCCCCTCAGAGACAGGTTATTCTGCCCAAACTGAATGAATCTGTCCTCTTACTTCTATCAGCTCTTCTGGCTGTTTTCTTAGCGAACTCCCCATGGTCGGAAACTTATTTCAGTATCCTTCAGATCCCTATGGAGGTCAAAGTGCTAGGCTTCGAGCTTTTCCAACACCATGGCGAGACGATGACTCTCTCGCAGTTTGTCAACGATGCCTTGATGGCTGTCTTCTTTTTCGTTGTAGGTTTGGAAATCAAGCAGGAGATGATCGTTGGGGAGCTGTCCTCTATTAAGAAATCTATCCTGCCCGTTATCGCAGCATTTGGCGGAATGATCGTACCAGTACTTCTTTTCATGGCAGTTTGTCATTCGGGAGATGAGTCCCTTGGAGCGGCTATTCCTATGGCTACGGATATTGCTTTCGCTATGGCATTGATTGCAGCCTTAGGTTCTCGTGTTCCTAGCTCATTACGTATTTTCTTGATGGCTCTAGCCGTTGTAGATGATATTGGGGGGATTATCGTTATTGCAATCTTTTATAGTTCACATATCGCATGGACACCTCTATTATTAGCGATGACCCTTTTATTAATTATTTACGTCTTGGGAAAACTTGGCATTGAGCATACTTCTTTTTACATGCTGATGTTCTTCTTCGTTTGGTTGCTCTTCCTACAGTCAGGCTTACATGCTACAATTTCAGGGGTATTAGTGGCTCTATCTATCCCTCTAGCTACACGTGTGCGTATTGAGGAGTTGGGAGATATTCTCTATCGCCAGTTTAATACGCTCTCTCAAGATGATCATAAGGTGGGACGTAAGGGGGCTGTTGTCCTATCTCGTAGTCAACTTCATGTAACGGAGAAGCTCAAGGCAGCTTTGGGTTATTCGGTTAGTCCTGTTCAGAAGTTAGAACACTTGTTCTCACCTATTGTAGGCTACATCATCTTACCACTTTTTGCTTTCGTTAATGCAGGTGTTACTTTTGGAGAGATTGATCAGGTTCTAGGAGTGCCATCAGCAGTCTTTCTTGGACTTTTTCCTGGTAAAGCCATTGGGATTACGCTCTTTACGTGGCTAGCTATTAAGTTTAAGATTTGCTCTTGGCCAACGGGTATGAACCTTCGTAATCTTATTCCGTTATCAATTTTTGGCGGTATCGGATTTACTGTTTCGCTCTTTATAGCGACACTGTCTTATTCTCAGGAACAACTACTCAATCAAGCCAAACTAGGTATTTTTGCTGGAACGATCATTTCTGCGATTGTAGGCTATGTTTATCTATCTTCAGTTTTGCCTGATTCGGACGAGAGCTCTAGCTCGGAGGAGGACTAGTATACCTTTATTTGCCTTCATGGGCTGATCTATTTTTATTTTTGAGAAAAGTTAAATAGATTGTATCTTTGTATTTTACAGAAAACAGCTCAAGATGATGAAGACCGTTCAAGAATTATATGATATATATAAGGAGTATCCTAGGGTTTCGACCGATAGTCGTTCCTTGCCCAAGGCATGTATCTTCTTTGCTCTTCGTGGGCTAAATTTCAATGGAAACTTATACGCACAAGAAGCTCTAGATAAAGGAGCATCTTATGCCGTAGTGGACGACCCCTCGCTTGTAGGTGATCGCTTCCTCTATGTGGAAGACGTGCTGAAAGCTCTGCAAGAATTGGCTAGCTATCATCGTCAGCAACTGAAAACTCCTCTTATTGCAATCACGGGGACGAATGGAAAGACGACGACGAAGGAGCTTACAGCTGAAGTCTTAAAGCGTAGCTATAAGCTACTCTACACTGAGGGCAATCTCAATAATCACATAGGAGTACCTCTAACGCTTCTCAGACTAACGGAAGAGCATCAGCTTGCTCTCATCGAAATGGGGGCAAGTAAGCAAGGAGATATCGCTGAGCTTTGTTCTATTGCTGAGCCAAACTATGGTCTGATTACGAATGTAGGGCTTGCACACCTTGAAGGCTTCTCCTCGTTTGAAGGAGTTAAATCTGCGAAGGCTGAGCTCTATGACTATTTAAGAGAGCATGAGGGTATCGTATTCGTTAGAGAAGAAGATGAGCAATTACTCCCTCTATGTAAGGGTATACCAGCTCTCTCTTATGGGACTTCTCCAGAAGCAAGTATTCAAGGGAGGCTTGTAACAGCACCTTCTGAGCATCAAACGTCAGATATTAAGCTTCAAGTAGAACAATTGATGCTTCGCTTTGCTTGGTCTGTGCCTAGTCTAGGCATTGAGACTTGCGAAGTGCAAACAAAACTTGTCGGAGGGTATAACTTAATGAACTGCTTAGCTGCGATTAGCTTTGGCGTTTATTTTGATGTGCCTAGGGATCAAATCTCTGAAGCCTTGGCAAGTTATCAGCCATCGAATAGTCGCTCCCAATTACTCTTGAGCCAAAAGAATAATCAAATCATTGTAGATGCCTATAATGCGAATCCTACAAGTATGCGGATTGCATTGGAGAATTTCCTTACTCAGAAGCCTGAAGGTTATAGAGTCTTCATCTTGGGTGCGATGAATGAACTCGGAGAGGCGAGCCTCTCTGCCCATCAAGAGCTGTACAGCTTCCTTCTTCAAGAGGCAAAGGCTTCAGATGTTCTGTGTTTTTGTGGCTCAGCTTGGGAGAACTGCCAGCTGTCAGAGCAAGAGCCAGACGGCACAATTGAAGCTCCTGAGAGCTATCGCTTTGCAGACTTGGAGGCTGTGAAGCTTTTCCTTCAAGAGGCGAATTATAGTAAGCGTTCTATCTTGATTAAGGGATCGAACTCATATCATCTAGATCAAGTCCTAGATCTGCTCTAAATTAAGCTAAACAATGCCCAAAAATGTCCAAATACAGAAGCTGGAGCAAGGACAGGCTCTATCGCCTCAACAGGTGCAGTTCGTCAAAATGTTGGAACTTACTAACATTGAGTTGGAACAACGTGTGGAGCATGAGCTAGAAGACAATCCTGCTCTAGAAGAGGACTATTCGGCTCAAGAGCTAGAAGATACGACATCAAGCAATGATGATGACTGGGATTTAGGTGATTATGCAACGGAAGATGATATCCCAGCTTACAAACTGAAGCTTATATCTGAGAAGCAGTCTGCTCGCGAGGATATACCCTTTTCTGCCTCTGCTCCAAGTCTAGAAGATGAGCTTTTTCGCCAGTTGGCAGAGGAAGGTTTGAGCGATGCTGAGCGTCGTTATGTCCCTTACTTGATTGGAAATATTGATGACGAAGGTTATCTTCGTCGCTCAGCTATGGAGCTACAAGATGATTTGCTCTTTAAGGCGGGGTATGATGTGCCTTTAGATGAGGTTGAAGCTCTTATTGATCGGATTAAGGGCTTAGATCCTGCAGGTGTTGGGGCTAAGGATTTACAAGATTGTCTTGTCCTTCAACTTAAGCGACGTGAACCTACGCCTCTTGTTTTACTCTCATTGCAGATTCTAGAGGTTCATTATGAGGCATTTGTGATGAAGCGTTTCGTAGAGTTACAGAATCTCTATTCTATTGATGAGGTAATGCTTTCGGAGGTTTATGGACTTATTACTTCCCTTTCTCCTCGTCCTGCATCCTCTTTTGGTGATGATCAGGTCAAGTCTTTGCAGTATAATCCGGATTTTGTGGTGCATAATCAAGATGGTGAACTTCAAGTTAATTTACTTGGAGCAAAAGATGTACAGCCTCTTCGCTTAAGTCAAAGCTATCTGAGTATGCTCGAAGATAAATCCTTAGCCAAAGGGGAGAAGAAGCAGGAAGCACATCTTTTCGTTAAGCACAAAGTAGAGCAGGCTCGTTGGTTTATTGATGCTCTGCGTCAGCGACAAGAGACATTGCTTAATACGATGAGGGCAATCGTTGCACATCAGGAGGCTTTCTTCTTGACAGGAGATCTTGCTCTGATGAGACCGATGATTCTTAAAGATATTGCCGAGGTGGTAGGTATGGACATTAGTACAATCAGCCGTGTTTCTACGAGAAAGAGTGTACAGACTGACTACGGAATCTTCCCTTTGAAGTATTTCTTCGGCGAAGGAATTACGAATGAGGCTGGAGAATCTGTCTCAACAAAACATATTAAACAGCGACTACAGGAGTTGATCCAAACTGAGGACAAAAGCCATCCTCTCTCGGACGAAATGCTCTCAAAACTTTTATCTGATGAGGGCAATCCTATTGCTCGTCGTACAGTAGCTAAGTATCGAGAGGAGCTGAGTCTCCCCATTGCTCGTTTAAGAAAAGAACTATAAAAATGCAAAAGGTATTATATGTTGTTTCCTCTCTTAAGAGGGTTGGACCTATTAATATCCTTGAAGGGATTATCAAGGAACTAGATAAAGCTCGCTTCCAAGTTGTTATAGCCTGTCTTCAAGGCGAAGATTTTAAGGGTGATGATGATCGTTTCAAGGTTTTGGGTGCGAAGATTTATCATTTAGACTGTAGCATGGTCGAGCTTGAGCTATCGACCATCACAGCCACACGCTTAATCCGACAGATCCTTGACTATGAAAAGATCAAAATCGTGCATAGTCATGGTTATCATGCAGACTTGGTTGTCTCACTTTTGTCTCGTAAACGTTTTTATAAGGTAAGTACACAGCATAATATCTCTCATGAGGATTTCTCTTATAGTAAGGGATTTCTTATTGGAAGGTACATGTCTTATCGTCTTAAGTCAGCCTTGAATAGCTTTGCTTCTGTGGTTGGAATCAGTGAGCATGTAGCTAAGTATAACCGCTCTCGTCTGAATAAACGTGTTGCTATTGAGACTATATATAATGGTATCGATACTGATGTCTTTGATATTTCTTTAGGAGATAATTATAAGGTTGATCGAGTAGAACTTGGTTTGGATCAAAACGCTTTTATCTTCCTTTCCGTTGGAAATCTTAGACCTTTGAAAGATCCTATCACAATCATTCAAGCCTTTGGAGAATTAATTGATGAGGAAAGACTTCCAGATGAAGCTCAACTCATTGTCCTCGGACGTGGTGAATTATTGGAAGATTGTAAGCGTTTAGCTAAAGCTTATCATAGGCAGATTTTTGTGCGAGGCTTTACAAAAGATGTGCCTGCCTATTTACATGCGGGGGACTGCCTAATCTCGGCTTCTCATAGTGAAGGATTTGGTCTGAATGTTGCCGAAGCCTTAGCTTCAGGCTTGACTGTATTGGTTTCAGATCTAGCTGTACATAAAGAGGTCCTTCAGCTTGCAGGAATTGAAGCCGAGGAAGAGGTTAACTATACCTATCCTTTAGGTAATAAGGAGGCTCTTAAAGAGGGAATTGTCCGTATGCTTCAGATGAATCCACCAAATGCTATTGATAAAGAAGCTTTAGGTAATAAGCGTATGAGCTTAGCCTATCAAGAGCTGTATGCTCGCTTCGAATAAAAGATTATTCCCTTGGATTGAGGGGTTTGTCCCTAAAATTTTAATTTGCATAAGCGTAAATTCTATTAAATTTACGCTTATGTTTTTTTTTGTTAAAAAGAGCTTTGTTTTATTGCTAGTTTGTTAATTTGTTTTTTTTTTTTTCTAAATGTATTTTGTGTTTAGAAATAGGTTTAGACCAGATTAAATAATTTCAAGAAAGTAATAAATTGAAAATTATATAAATATTATTGACGAATGAAGAAAAATAGGTGTTATAGTCTTGAAGTATATCAGAAGCCATGCGTAGAAGAGATTAACTTGTCTAAAAATTTAAGTTTTTTGGAGCAAGGTTTTAGTGGAACTTTCCTTCCAGATGAGATTGATCTTGATGGAATGGAAGGAGATGAAGACGATAACTTCTAATCCTTATTTGTAGTATTAAGATATAGAATTAAAAGAAATGATGATGAAGAAATATATAAAATTTTCTACGCTTGCTGTTCTTAGCTTCTCTCTCTTTACAACATCATGTAAAGATGATAGAGATATGCAAGAGAGTTTGAAGAGCATAGAAGCTCAGGCTAAGGAAGAAATGAAGGATGTAGTCCTTAATTTCGATGGTAAGTTTGCTATTGATCCTATTGAAGTTGATGTTGTTTCAGAGAATGTTGAGGATCAAGAGAGTCTTCGCTCTTTGAAGTTTAAGTTTACTGCTGATGCTAATGATTTGAAAGCTAAGCGTAATATAGAATTTCAGTTTGAAGATGGTGATGAGCTTGATGCAATGCTTATTATGCGTTGTACTGGTGGTGATTTCGTTGCTGCAGATGATACTCAAGATTATAGTGATGCGAATAAAAGAGAAATGTCTTATTATCAACGTTTGGTAAAGTTAGTTTATCATAGTTCTGGTAGTAAGAGCTCTAAGCATAAAGGAGCAGGTTACTTTACTTGTAAGGAAAATCGTCTCGCTTTCAGCTGGAATGGTAAGGATTTTGAAGATGTAAAGAATAATACTGCTACACGTAAATGGCAGATTATGCTTGCACTTTCTAAGGGTGTTAAAGATATTGTACCAGCTAGTGGTAATATTCCTTCAGAAACTTCTGTTTCAGTTGGGGATAATACTTTTGATAATCCTAAGCCACAAGCAGGGGTTAATTCAGAACGTCCGTACTCGAATCTGCACGAGATTGAAAGAATGTCAGACTTTAAGCCAATGTGTAACTATGCTACAGGGGCAACAAATGATTTGAAATCGGTTGAATACGAAACAGATAAGTACGCAGATGAATATGATGTCCCTTTTTGGAGTGAGTGGCGTACGATTAAGTTTAGTCGATTCAAAGATGATGGAAAGAAGTTTGGTAATGGAACAAAAGAAGGTGATTTAATGAATCCTCCAAAAGGAACAGATCAAGATAATAAGCCTGTTTATAAGTTTGATGTGATTCCTGAGAATAATCCTGTTACGGGAGTGGAAGAAGAACACCTGCACTTGAAACCACGTGGAGTTTTTGTCTTGATTGATTTGAAGACAGCGAATAAGACTCCTTTTGATATTATTGCACGTGGTCTGCATATTGAGACGACAACTTATTCGTTCTTTGGGAATCTTAATTTCAGTGAGCAGGCTATGAGGAAGAATGGCGGAGCTCCTCTTTGGGAACCTTCAACGGAAAAAGAGCATATATTATATACTCCATCTGAAAACATTTCTCGCATTCCAATTTTCTCTCGCGACTTTCAGTTTGTAAAGGACGATGCTAATACACCTATTGTTTTTAAGGGTGTCAAAAATGGTGTCGTTCCTACACCAACAGAACATGCTTACCTCTTCTGGGCTATGCCGAACGATATTAAGAGTGCTACTGAAGATGACTATTATACTGCTATGTTCTTGCGATGTGATATTTCTGGGGATTTTGTTGTTGGGGATTCAAATTCGGATGAACACGCTAAATGGATTACAACAAACTGGAATATCCGTAAATATGATGAAGGCAAAGTTGCAGCTGTAATGCCTAGTGATGGACGAGGTTTTAATGCTGACGATATCCTTGACGGTAAGTATGGTAGGGCAAAGGAATATGTACAGCATGGTTTTATTGCAAATCGAAATGTATGGTTGCATATGCCTTCAATCAAAAATTTCCCTCTTTACTCAAGTACTGGTAAGTGTGTGTTCTCATCTGATGATGAAGCTGCAAAAAAAGGTAAAGCTAATGCTTTGAAGCACGGACGTATTATGTACGCTAAAACTCAGGCTTTGGCTCGTCCAATTATGTTCCTTGAATATATGTCTGAAACGCCAGCCGTAAATACAGAGACTCTCTTTAAGTATAGTAGCCGTTTAGCGGCAGATTATAATAATGGTAATGGTAATTATTGGAGGGCTAACGTGTACAAGGATGGGACGAATGAGAAGCATAATGACCTCTTTGCCTATCGTATGACACCTCACTGGAATATTAATAGTTTTAATTCAGGTGCAAGAGATAATGATGCTCGTACTGACGAATTTCATTTCTCTTATCAAGCTGCTGATGACCTTGCAAAATCAGAAGCAAGAAATAAGTATGGCTACCAGAAGCATATGCCAACTTCTATTGAATATGGTACTTACTTCCGTGAGACGATTGCTGGTAGAGCTTCTAATACAGATTTAGAATCATTCCCTTCTCCTTTGATTGAAAATGGTAATCTAGATCATACGGCATATTGGTTCCATATTCGTTTTGCTAATAATCAAAATGATACTTGGGTTCTTGAAGACCAAGGAGTGAATAATCCCTTATTAGTTGCTGACTATAATGCTGACAATGACTATCAGCTGTGGAAGATTGTTAATAACACGACCACAAATACTAATCAAGATGATATTGAAATAATCAATAAAGCAACTGGAGGACATATTTACTTCAAGGATGGAAAATTCTATTCTATGCCTTTGAAAGGTCATTTGTATATCACAGATGGGACACTTGTTTTGAATGGTGAAAGATGTTTTACGATTGGTATTAATGAAGCTTCGGGTTCAGGCAGTAACGTTCAATGGGTGAAGAATACAACTAAGACGATGAATCCTTCTTCAGGTCTAGGTCTAAAGCATGAGATTGGTCTCTATGGTTTCGAGGATAATAACTCTCTGTCTTGGATCTCTAAGGAAAATGGAAGTCAATCTGTCCGTAAATGGGCGTACAAATGGTCTAATAATCCTGCAATCGGTGGCTGGAAGAGAACGCAGAACTTCCCTTCTCGTTTAGGTTTTGAGACTGAAGGTAAGTATCGTCCTACTTGTGTCCGTAAAGCTTGGAAGATTGTTTATGCTGTACGTTACATGGATCATAAGAATGGTAAGACATGTCATTCAGATGCCGATGCTCGTAAGCAACCAGAAGGAAATACGTTCCACGAAGATGGTATGTGGGAGAATTGTAATAAGCGTCGTTGTGTTGTCCGTTATCAACAAGGTGTAGGATCAGGTTCTAAGGCAGATAAGGCGCTCTACTCTATTACGGCTCGTTATGTCGGTCAGAATGACGCTTTGGCTAGTGTGGACAATCCGATTTGGGCAGAAGAGGATTTCTGGATTTATAATAAGGAAGATGATGTTGTGCGTTACTACACCAAGGGATATGGTTATCAGTATGTCGGAGGTTATCTCTCTTTAGGTGATTGGGGTGGAGCTTGGACTGAACAGCCTGCTTTGTCAGATTCACAAGATGGATCTCTTGAAGTTTTACTTTTTGACTGTGGTCTTATTTCTTCAAACTATGGAACGAATCACCCTTATGCGAATATGAGGGGAGCATTGAATGAACAAGACCGAATACCGTTCTATTTAATGCATTCAATGAGAGAATGGAATCAAAAACCTTAATCATTAGGTGATTAATTTGCTTAATAGCTATTGAACTTTTGTTCACTTGAATAATGAAGGCGGTACCATTGAGGTATCGCCTTCATCCCTTTATATCGTTTATGTCTAGCTTATTGATCGTGTGATTCTCGTCATAGATCTGTCAGCTATCCTATTTGGAGGGAATAGTCCATGTGATACATCTTTTTATTTTCTTCGCTTTTATTGGGAGATGCTTAGTTAACATTTTAATAATTCCTAGGGAAGACTTCTTTATTTCTTCCCTAGGATTTGTTTGATTCTTCCCAAGAAATTTTAATGCTTGATCTAGGAGGATTTTAGTTTGTTACTAAGGGCTATTCGCTTGCTTGGACTAATATTGTAAGACTAGTTAAATAAATAATAGAACCTCCCCTGAAAAGGGGAAGTCCTAGCCTGACAGACAAACTTTAAGTTTGCTAAAAGTAAATTATTTAGACGGAAGGCGAAAGCTTTCCGTCTCTTGTGAGGTGGGGCTTACCAGCTATAAGCGACACCGATTTTGGGGTATAGGGTTGCGAAGCCTGTAAACACTTTAGCATCTGCTCCTAGTATGAGGTTAAATCCTGCAGAAGTAAAGAAGCGATGTTCGTAGCTCATGCCAAGGGCAATGGATGTATCAGAGCTAACGCCCCCATGACCTCTTTCGTCTGAGTGAGCAGATATTTTCGCCATTCCTACAAGGACAGAAGTTGTTCCCACAGATCCAAATAGACTATAAGAGTAAGAGAGACCTGCAAGGGCATGGGTATTTCCGAAGTTTATGGTAATATTACTCCCTGCTTGGATCTTCAGTCCCCAGTTTGAGAAAAATGTTTGGTTAAAGTCAAAGAAGTCTATTGCTCCGCCAAGAATAAAGCGGTTACTATAGAAGAATGTAGTCCCTATGTTTAGGGCTACATAGTTGTAGGTTTCTTCGTCATCCTCTTCCTCAATGAAACTGACTTCTTTTTCCTCTTCCTCAAAGATCCAATCATCGTAATACTTACTTTGAATACGTTCTGTATTAGGTTTTGTTAGGAGCTCTGTAGGCTTCATGAATAGTTCTTGGGCAGAGCTAATACTTAGTGAACAGAGAACAGTGAGGCTTAAGCCTATTAATCTTTTTATCATAGCTAGAGTGTTTATTTCTTGTTTGTTAGCTTCTATCGTTCTCTTACAAAGATAAGTGAAAATCTGAATAAACATCTCTTCCTTATATCTATATCCCTAAAATTTTTGATTGGAGAACTAAAAAATAGCCTTAGGTGTAGTTGGACTTGTTTATTTTACCTATATTTGTCAAGAATTGAAATTTTACTTGTTTAACATACTTATATAGTATAAAGGTATGACATCATTTACTACAGAAATATTAAAGGCTTTTCAGGGTCCAAGTACGGCATCGACACTGGTTTTTCTTGCCTTGGTTGGACTAGTCGGTATCCTTGTTGGAAAACTGAAGATTGGTAGCCTGAAGATTGGGATTGCAGGTGTGCTTTTTGTTGGTTTACTTGTAGGACATCTCGGTGCGGAAATTGATCATCATGTCCTCCATTTCGCGAAGGAATTTGGTCTGATTCTCTTTGTTTACTCAATCGGTATAGAGATTGGTCCTAGGTTTATGGCATCTCTTCGTAATAATGGTTTATCTCTGAACCTATATGCTTCTTCTATTGTGGTTTTGGGGCTTTTCTGTGCTTTCGGAGTGAAATATGCTTTTGACCTTGATCTTGAGGTTGTGGCAGGACTATTCTCTGGGGCGGTAACGAATACCCCAAGCCTTGGTGCTTCGCAGGCATTACTAACTGAGATGAACAATGGAGTTGCGACAGCAGCCGAAACGGCAGGTATGGGCTATGCTATTGCCTATCCTTTCGGAATCATGGGGATTATCCTTGTTATGGCACTCTTACGTATCTTCTTTAAGATCAGTGTTGAGAAGGAAATGGCAGACTTTACTGCTCATGTTAATAGTACAAGTGGTCAGGTACAGAATGTGAAAGCGAAGCTAACTAACCCTAATCTCTTTGGTAAGAGTCTATCGGATTTAACTCAGAATATCAAGGATGAGTTTGTAGTGTCTCGTATCTTTAGAGGAGAGGAGTCAATCGTTCCTCGTGGTAAAACAATCCTTCAAGAGAATGATGTGCTAATTTGTATCTGTCATAAGGATGAGCTTGAGGAGATTCGCTTAGTTATTGGAGAGCTTGAAGTTCTTGAGAAGATTGAAGTGAGCGGTTCTCTCAGTGTAAGACATATTACAATTACGAACCAGCGTATCGCAGGTAAGTTGCTCAACGATATTAATCTTTCGTCTATGTATCCTGCAAATATTACTCGTATTTTCCGCGGTCAGACTGAGATTATCCCATCTTGTCGTACACATTTGGAATTTGGTGACACGGTTCGCGTCGTTGGTCAGAGGGACTCGATGGATTCTGTGGCTAAGTTCCTAGGTAATTCACAGAGAGATTTGTCGCATCCTAACTTGCCTCCATTGTTTATTGGTATCTTCTTAGGAATCTTATTAGGAAGTATTCCGATCATGATCCCAGGCTTGCCAATGCCTGCTAAGTTGGGTCTTGCTGGAGGTCCGCTCATCATTGCTCTGCTCCTAGGACATAAGGGGCGTATCGGTAAGATGAACTTCTATATGACGCCAAGTGCGAATTATTTTATTCGTGAGTTGGGTATCATTCTCTTTTTGGCTTGTGTGGGGCTTGGCTCAGGTAAACATTTCTGGGAAACCCTTGTGAATGGCGGATATATGTGGATGCTTTATGCCGCATTGATTACATTCTTCCCACTCTTTATCGTTGGCTGTATTGCACGTTTTAGGAAGGTGAATTATTTGACCATCTGTGGATTCCTTGCAGGTTCAATGACAGATCCTCCAGCTCTTGAGTTTGCTAATAATATCGCTCCTATGCAGGCTCAAGCTACAGCCTATGCAACGGTTTATCCGTTGACAATGTTCTTGCGTATTCTTATGGCTCAGCTTTTAGTCCTGTTGCTCATTTAAGATAGAGTTTCGCTTCTTAATAGTTTAGGGCGAGGTTATAAAAGAAATAGTAATCCCCAAGAAGTCGAGACTTCTTGGGGATTACTATTATGAATTGATTGCTTAAAAATTCTAGATGATTAGCTAAGTTCCTTATGGATTGTAGTTGCTAATCATGGAGTGTTTTAAGTCTTTTATTTCAGCTTTAGCTCCTTTCTTGATTAGTGAGCCTTAGGAGTGTAAGGAAGGTGTGAACCGTGCAAAATGATCTTTAGGTCACCATTCTTATCTTTGTGGTAAACGAAGGTGTATTCAACCTTCACTTCATCTCCACCCTTGCTTGGTGTGAAGAAATAGTTCCCCATTGCAATGGCACAGTCTGTCCTAAAAATAACACCATGATTCTCAAAGCGAACTTTAGACCAAGGTTTGATTGCAAAGCCGTGATCCTCTGGGAAATCCTTATTGTCTGCTACAAAATACGATAAAGCCCCTTCGAAAGTAGGACGGAACTGCTCAACAGAAGCAAGGGTTGGTTTGAAAAGCACCTGACCCTCTGCATAGTCGTAGAACTTCTTAATATGCTCTTCTGCCACTTTTTTGTAGTCGCCTTTGGCTTCGAAGCATTTGCCGATTTCGACAATCCCATCACCCCAGCCTGCCTGAGCCTGAGTTACTTCTTCTAGTGTAATAGCTTTGTGTGTCGTATCAGCTTGACATACTTTCGTTTCCTCCTTAGAGCATGAGCCTTTGTTACAACAAGAGCTAAGGCTTAGTGTAAGGCTAGTACATGCCGTAAGCATGAGGACTTTGAATAGATGGATTTTTTTCATAATATTTCTGTTTATCGTTATTAAAATATAAGGCTTGAAGCCTTTTCTTATAAGCAAATATAGACCTTATTATCATGAAAAGCAAATAACTCGTTTCAATAGCTTCTGTTTATTGATGCTTAGAAGTGAATTGTTTATCTTTGCGAAAAAGAGAATTTTATGAAGGTTGTTATACAGCGTTGCCTAGAGGCAAGTGTGCATATTGCAGGAGAAGAATATAGTCGTATCGAGAAGGGATTACTCATCTTGTTGGGAATTGAAGATCGTGATGGGTCAGAAGATATTGATTATCTGGTTAAGAAGATTGTAGCGATGCGAATCTTTGATGATGCTGATGGGGTGATGAACCTCTCTGTTTCGGATATTGGAGGAGAAGTCTTGCTTGTTAGTCAGTTTACGCTCCTAGCAAGTACTAAAAAAGGTAATAGACCTTCATACATTCGAGCTTCACGACCAGAGAAGGCAATCCCTCTTTATGTAGAGCTTTGCACAATTCGGTTTCTCAATTTTTGGCAGATTTAGGCTTATGTATTTAAGCTTTTAGCCAAAACTCTAAAGAGCGTATAACTCCCCCT
>PDWI01002944.1_pt1 | contig 24922 bp, 11 predicted proteins | sample 1430891 | NCBI WGS metagenome assembly PDWI01 (sample SAMN01162508, study PRJNA174530) | Oral metagenome, whole genome shotgun sequencing project. | biome: Marine environment; feature: Marine mammal; material: Swab sample of the gingival sulcus; isolation source: swab sample of gingival sulcus...
GATGAACTTATATCTAAATTATTTCAAAAAAGAAGCAAACACACAGGGTGATAATCCGCCAATAGGAATTGTTCTAGGAGCAAATAAAGACCGAGTTTTGGTAGAATACGCAACAGAAAGCATAAGTAATCAATTGTTTGTGAGCCGATATCAATCATATCTTCCTAATAAACAATCTCTTGAAAATGAATTAAATAAACTGTTAGACAAAGAATAAATACAGCCTACAACACAGCAGAACTATAAACGGTCTGAAAGACCAAGCAGGTAGTCCACTAAGTAAATATCTGTGCACTTAACTTTCATTCTTAATTACTTGCGTGCTATGCGCTCGAAAATATCGCAAATACTTTTTCTTTATAAAAAGAAAAAACTACTTTTGCACTAAATAAAAAAAGCTGAAAATATATATGTCAAAAAAGAAATTGTATATAGCTATTAAGCAGCGAGATTGTTATCATTACTGATAATACTTCCCTTTTTTTTCTATTTAAATTAATTAATTATTCAATCTAAAAATATATAATTATGGAATTTCCGTATGCAGAACCTTATAAAATTAAAATGGTAGAACAAATCTACCGCAGTACACAAAAAGAACGAGAACAATGGATTAAAGAGGCAAAATACAACCTCTTTAAATTAAAAAGTTCACAAGTATATATTGATATGCTCACCGATTCGGGTACCGGTGCAATGTCCGACAAACAATGGTCTGAAATGATGCTTGGCGACGAAAGTTATGCCGGAGCATCTTCCTATGATAAAATGAAAAAGGCGATTAAAGATATTCTCGGATTTGATTACTTCTTGCCTACGCACCAAGGACGAGCTGCTGAAAATGTTTTGTTTTCAACAATGGTGAAAGAAGGCGACGTAGTTCCGGGCAACTCTCATTTTGACACTACAAAAGGGCATATCGAATTCCGAAAAGCCAAAGCTATTGATTGTACCGTTGATGAAGCCTTTGCCACGGAATTGATACATCCCTTTAAAGGAAATCTCGATTTAAATAAGTTGGAAGATGTTTTGAAAAAATATCCTCGCGAAAAAATACCCATGATAATTGTTACGATTACCAACAATTCTTCGGGCGGACAACCGGTATCTTTACAAAACATAAAAGACGTAAAAAAACTTGCCGAAAAATATGAAATTCCCGTCTTTTTCGATTCTGCACGTTTTGCCGAAAATGCCTATTTTATAAAAACAAGAGAAGAGGCATATAAAGATAAAACGATTAAAGAAATCGTGAAAGAAATGTTTAGCTATGCCGACGGAATGACGATGAGCAGCAAAAAAGATGCTTTGGTAAACATGGGTGGTTTTGTTGCAATGAGAGACGAAAACTTATTTAAAAAAGCATCGGTTTTCAATATTATGTTTGAAGGCTTCATTACTTACGGCGGTATGTCAGGAAGAGATATGAATGCTTTGGCACAAGGCTTGAATGAAAACACGGAATTTGAGGCTTTGGAAGCTCGAATTAAGCAAACCGAATATCTCGGCAACAAACTGGTTGAAGCCGGTATTCCCGTACAGCTGCCCATTGGAGGACACGCTGTTTTTATTGATGCAAAAAAATTTCTTCCTCAAATTAAAAAAGAAGAATTTATTGCTCAAACACTTGCCGTGGAATTGTATATTGCCGGCGGTTTAAGAGGTGTTGAGGTAGGAACGGTATTGGCCGACAGAGACCCTGTTACCAGAGAAAACAGGTATCCGAAACTGGAACTTGTTCGATTAGCTATTTCCAGAAGAACATACACAAACAGTCACATGGATTATGTTGCTGCCGTTTGCAAAAAAATATTTGATAATCGAGACCAAATTAAACACGGATTAAAGATTACTTATGAAGCGCCTATCATGAGGCATTTTACAACAGAATTTGAGAAAATAAGTTAAACGGTTTTGAAAGACCTTACGCAGGGAAAGGAACAAAGTATCATTTTGCAATTTGCATTGCCTATGCTTTTAGGCAATGTTTTTCAGCAATTATATATTTTTGTTGATAGCGTAGTAGTCGGCAATTTTCTTGAAAAAGGAAGTTTAACGGCAGTCGGTGCGTCTTTTCCCGTATTTTTTGCTTTAATTTCATTAGGCATCGGAATTGCAACCGGTGCCGGCGTTTTAATATCGCAATATTTTGGCGCAAAACAATATCAAAATGTTCAAAAAGCAGTGGATACAATGTATATTTTACTATTTGTATCTGCTGCCTTTATTGGTGGCGGCGGGATTTTATTTATTGATGACATTCTAAATACCATTAAATTGCCGGAAGAAACAGTTGCTCCGGCAAAATTATATTTAACCATTTTGCTGGGCGGTTTGATTTTGGACTTCGGATACAACGGAACGGCAGCAATTTTCAGAAGTCTCGGCGATTCCAGAACCCCTCTTTATTTTTTAATTATTGCAAGCTTTACCAATATCTTTTTAGATATCTTTTTCATTAAATATTTGCACATGGGCATAGAAGGTATTGCTTTTGCAACCTTAATATCCAAAGGCGGTGCATTTATTACGGCTGTACTCTATGTGAAAATAAAGTACGATTTATTTAATATTCGCTTTTTGAATATAACATTCAATAAAAACATTGTCTTAAAAGCTTTAAAAATAGGACTTCCTTCCGGTTTGCAAAATATGTTTGTGGCATTAGGAATGATTGCCATATACCGAATTGTTGCAAAATTCGGTGTTACGGTTACCGATGCCTATTCGGTTGCAATGCGAATTGATTTTTTCGGAATGGTACCTGCTATGAGTTTTGCCATGGCATTAACGGCATTTACCGGACAAAATATAGGTGCCGGAAAAATTGACCGAATAATGAAAGGCTTAAAATCTACAATCGTGATGTCCGGAATTGTTGCTGTTGCAATAAGTCTGATAATCCTTGTTTTTGCCCAAGACATAATGCAAATTTTCACAAGCGACAGCGAAATCGTGGCGGTTGGTTCCGAATATTTGCGCATTGTAAGTGCTTTCTATATCGTTTTTGCCGTAATGTTTTCTTTTACGGGAACTTTCAGAGGCGCAGGCGATACATTATTTCCCATGTTTATAACCTTAATGAGTTTATGGCTTATCCGCGTGCCTCTTTCGGCATATCTTTCGCAATTCTATGGCGAAACCGGCATTTGGTATGCTTTGCCGGCTGCATGGTTTTTCGGTATGATTGCCGTAATCATATATTTCTTTACGGGAAGGTGGAAACGAAAAGCAATCGTTAATCAAATATGATTATGCCGCATTTTTTTTGAATTTATGAAGTTTTTTTTATTTATTTGTATAAAATGTACTGTTCATATCGGTATTGATGCAACTTTTTTGCTGTAATTTATGTCTTTTTAGAGCTAAGTTATTGTTTTTTGAAAATAATGTAAGATGAAGGTAGGTGCCAACCATAGTTTAAGTTTTTCTTTCATGAATATTCTTTTATTCATATTTCTTCTGTCAAACAAAAGTTTTGCAGAAGTTCAGCAACCTAAAAGCTTTAACTTGGATACTGTTTATGTAACGGATGTTACCGGATGCTACGGAGATGCAAATGGAGTGCTTGAAATTGAAGTTTCCGGCGGAACCTTGCCTTATGAATATTCTATTGACGGAGGGCTTACCTATGTTTCTTCAAATACCTTTACCGGATTACCGGCAGGGCTGTATGAAATATTTGTAAAAGATGCTTTTAATTTAATTGTTTCGGATGCCAAGTACATCGACCAGCCGACTGATATTCAAATTGTGTCTGAAAATTATACAGATGTTACCGGATGCTACGGAGACAGTAACGGCAGTATTTCGATTGTTGCATCAGGCGGAGCGGGTTCTTATGAATATTCTACGGATAACGGCACAACTTACTTTGCCAATGGCGGTAATTTTACCGGTTTAGCTGCCGGAACTTATACCATTAAAGTAAGAGATATGAATAATTGTTCCAAAGCCGGCTCGGTTATCAACATTAACCAACCGAATGAATTAATTATTACCGCAGTAAATAAAGTCGATGTTACCGGTTGCAACGGCGACAGTACCGGCAGAATTGAAATAACTTCTACCGGCGGCTCTGCTCCGATAGAATATTCAATAGACGGCGGAATAACTTATCAATCCGGATATTTTTTTCCGCAACTCAGACCGGGCATTTTTGATATTTACGTTAAGGACGTCAATAATTGCATAACAACCGGAGGTACCGTAAGCATAACGGAACCGGCGGCGATAAGCATTAATTCCGCTGTCGCAACCGATGTCTCTACCTGCTATGGCGATAATACCGGAAGCATTCAAGTTTCGGCAAGCGGCGGTACGGGAATATTATACTATTCACACGACGGAGGTATTAATTATTTTTCAAACGGGGGAACTTTCAATAACCTCTATGCCGGAGCTTACGAGATAATTGTTCAAGACAAAAATTTTTGTACGGTAAACGGAGGAATCTTAAATGTTGGGCAACCCGACCCTATTATTATAGATTCTGAACATGCAACCGATGTTAGCACCTGTTTCGGGGATGCTACCGGTTCAATCACTATCAATGCGCACGGCGGAATTTCTCCTTTGGAATATTCTGTTGATTTAGGCGGCACCTATCAGTTAAGCAATATCTTTAATAATTTGCCGGCAAGTTCCTACACTACCATTGTAAGAGATGCCAACGGATGCAGTATAACCGGACAAGACCACATAATTACACAACCTCCGCTTTTGGCAATAAACGAAGTCAATACAACGAATGTATCAATATGCTACGGCGGTACCGACGGTACCATTCATATCGTAACAAACGGGGGCGGTACACCTTCTTATGATTTTTCCATAAACGGCGGTGCAACTTATGTTGCCAACAATGATTTTTCCGGTTTATCGGCAGGAATATATTCCGTAATTGTCAGAGATACACATAACTGTACCGATACATTTAATTCCGAAGTGGTAGAAATAACACAGCCTGCCGAACTGGTCATTCTTTCTGAAATTGAAACTGATTTAAAATGTTTCAATGATTCATCAGGTATTATCACGGTGAATGCTACCGGCGGAACCGGGGAAATATTTTATTCGCCCGATAACGGAACACACTTTTTTGTAAATAACATTCTAACGGGGCTAAAAGCCGGCATACCCTATCAAATAGTTGTTCAAGACGAAAACGGTTGCACAAGCACAGGCGGCATCCATACACTTAGCGAACCGGCAGAACTCCTTATTGATTCTATCAATGCGCTTGATGTAAATGATTGCAACGGCGGTTCAAACGGCTCAATTACCGTTTATGCACAAGGCGGAACTCCGGCATTGGAATATTCTAATGACCCCACAGGTGTCTATCAAGCCTCCAATGTCTTCTCGGGGTTATCCGCCGGAAATTACCCCCTAATGGTAAAAGATGCAAATAATTGCAAAAAATCCGGAGGAATTATTCATATCCAGCAACCCGACCTGTTAGAGGTCTCCTATTTATCTAAACTGGATGTAATAGGATGCAAAGGGGATATGACCGGAGAAATTCACATCGATTACCTCGGCGGCACTCCACCAATAGAGTATTCCGTTGACGGAGGCACTACATTTTTCTCTAATAACGGTGATTTTACCGGATTGGCTGCAGGAACCTATAATATTTTGATAAGAGATGCAAACGGCTGCACGGCAATCCATAATCCGGTTGAAATAGGCGAGCCGGAAGAACTCACGCTTGTTTTACAAGAAAAACAAGACATATCTTGCTTCGGGGACGCTACCGGATATATAAATCTTCATGCGGACGGCGGAAAACCGGAATACAGCTATTCGATTGACAACGGCTCCACATTCAGTACCGGCTCCTTTTTTAGCGGTTTACCTACCGGCAGTTATCAAACTTTTGTAAGAGATATATACGGATGCACTAAATCGGGACCGCTTGTTACAATAAATCAGCCGGATTCGCTTTCCATCGATTCGGTAATAAGCCAAAATGTCGACGGTTGCTACGGCGATAATGACGGAACTATCAATGTGTATGTTTCCGGAGGAACACCCGGCTATATGTATTCGATTAATCAAGGAAACTCATATTTTAATAATAGCGGAAACTTTACCGGTTTAACACCCGGAAATTACTACATAACAATTTATGATGCAAATGTTTGCCAAGCATATTGGTATGATGCTTCTTTAAACTGGGATACGGTAAGAATTACCCAACCTCCAAAAGTCGAAATCCTTGACATAACAACTGACAATATCAGCTGCACCGGTTCAAATGACGGCGTAATCAATATTTTAGCAACAGGCGGCACGGGAAATCTTCATTATTCAATAGACAACGGCATCAATTATCCTAATACTACGGGAACATTTACCGGTTTGTCAGCGGGCGATTATATAGTCAAAGTTGCTGATGACAATGCTTGCGAAAGCAATGCAAACACGGCTTCAATTTACGAACCGGATTCGATGAAAATCACGGATGTTATTGTAAAAGATGAAGTTTGTTTAAATGCAAATGACGGCTCGATAACGATTAACACATCCGGCGGCACCTATCCTTATCAATTTTCAATTGATGGCGGCGTAAATTGGGTTTCAACTAAAAAAATAGAAAACTTGGCGCCCGGCACTTATACGCCCTCAGTGAGAGATACCAACGGATGTTCGGATGTGAGCAGCCCCGTAACAATTAATTCTTCTTTTGACCCCTCTTTATTTGCCGTAAGCGACTCGATTGGTTGCAGCCCCTTGGATGTGCAGTTTACGCGAATAAATCCCGGCGTAACCTATCTATGGGACTTTGGAGACGGAGAAAGTGCCACACAAAATGAACCTGCTCATACCTTTGTCAATACTAGTTTATCGCCTGTTAATTTCTTGGTTACCGCCTATTCGGCTTCGCCCGCGAACTGCCAAGATACCGCTTATAAAACAATTACGGTTTATCCGCAACCGCAACTGGATATTACGGCAAGTCCTACGGAACTGTATTATCCGAACTCGGAGGTCAGTTTAATCAACAACAGCCCGGGAGGATATACAAATTACTATTGGGATTTTGGAGACGGAACAAATTCAACTGCCGAGAATCCCGGTTTGCATACTTATACCGATTGCGGAGAATATACAATAAGCATATCGGCAGATAATACGTGGTGTTCCGATACTCTTCAGCAATTTATTACCGTTACGGCAATGTCCCCGGAAGCCCGATTTGATGTAGATACAACACAATCTTGTGTGCCGGTTACCGTAAACTTTGCAAATAAATCATTCTTTATCGATTCAATACAATGGGACTTGGGAGACGGAATAACACTCTCCGACAGTGCTTTTTCATATACATGGACTACACCGGGCGAGTATCTTGTCAGACTTAATGCTTTCGGATACTGTAACACAAGCTCTTATAAAGACACAACAATTTATGTGTATCAAAGTCCTACGGTTAATTTCGATGTTATTCCGGATACCGTAATGTTGCCCAATCAGCCCATTCGCTGTATTAATAGCAGTTCGGAAGATGCTGATTTATTTTTCTGGGACTTTGGAGACGGCAGAAACTCCCAAGAAGAAAATCCGATACATTTTTATACAACACCGGGAACCTATGATATCTCATTAACCGTAACTTCTGTAAATAAATGTACAGACTCCTTAACGTTGTTTGCCGAAGTTGTCGTATTGCCCGAAGGAATACTAAAATTCCCAAATGCCTTTTCGCCAAACGGAGACGGCGATAATGACATATTTATACCCGCCGTATATGAATCGGTACAAAGCTATGAATTGGTAATTTATAATCGTTGGGGAGAAAAAATGTTTTATACAACAGATATTACCGAAGGTTGGGACGGTTATTTCAATGGAAATGCCGCAATGCAAGATGTATATGTCTGGCAAGTAAAAGGACTTTATTTAAACGGAACTCCTTTTGAAGATGCAGGCAGTCTTACTTTGCTTAGATAATCTCATTTGAACCTATATACGGAACAAAATCACATATAACGAAATATATTTATTAAAGATATAAAGCCTAATTAAAAAACATGAGCTTATGAAAAAGCTTATAATATTCATTTTACTGCTTTACAACTTCTCATACGCACAGAATTTCACGGAAAATGATGAAAAATATTGGTTTTATGACTTTATAAATGATTCAACCATTAAGATTTATTTCAGCAAAATAGGAGCTCCCAGACCAAAGACTTGTGCAGAATTATTCCGAATTACAAAAATTGACCGGCACTATTTTATGTTTACAGGTGAAGTTAAAGATTATTACAAAGATAGCACAATTGCTTTTGAAGGAAGAATTGACAGTCTTGGCTATCTCAATGGAAATTGCAAATTTTATTACCCGAACGGTAAAATTGAGCTTAACAGCTACTATAAAAATGGAATGAGAGACAGCACATGGACATATTATTACCAAAATGGTCAAAAAAGAAAAGTATTGTTTTATGAGAACAACAATGCAAGACTTTTTGAATTTTATAAAAGGAATGGAAAACAAACAATTAAAAATGGGAACGGGAAGTATAAAGACTACTTAAAACTTGGCTTCTTGACAATGTACGAGACATTTGTAAAAGGAACACTAAAAGATGGATATTTTGATGGTAAATGGACTTTAATAAACAGCCATTACGGTACAATTGACGGTATTGAGTATTATGACAAAGGTATGTTCATAAAGGGGAAAAATAAAGAATGGAAAAATGGATTAGAGAATTATACTGATTATTATAAAAATCCAAGAACAACTTTCTATGAATATATTCCGCAGGAAAACATGAATATTTATGACTTTTCAATTGCTTGTCCCGGGAATTCAATCATACCCCCAAGTTACAAAGGAACTTATACATTATCAGGAGCATTTTATTCAGAGCTTATTGATAGTATTGAAAGCAAAGTAAATGTTAAAGAATTAGAGAATCAATGGCTGATTGTAACTTTTAATGTTAATAAAGATAAACAACTAAATAATTTACAAGTTAAATCATCTTTAAAAAATAAGAAATTAGTAAATATAATTAAACAAATATTTTTATCAATGAACTCATGGACAAAGGCAGGCTTCTTGAACGATAGAAAAATTAATTTTCCATTTTATGTGCCAATTGTATTTGAAAACGGAAAGCTAATCATACCGAACTATCATTTAAATAAATTTTAAAATCACCTAAAACAACAATGCTATAAGCGGTACCTAACACCAATCAAGTTGTTAGCCCCCGCATTTCGAGACTTTTGCAAAAGTAAGATCAAAACGCTAACTTTATCCTTATAGAAAATTCAAAAGTCGGAAGAAAAAAGTTCTAGCTTGTTTGCTGCAAATGTGTTCTTTGCAATTTCAAGGCTTTTGGCAGACAGCAAAATCCCTCTTGGAGAAGAGGGTGTAGGGAGATTGACTTTTCAAGAACATTAAATCGCAGTACATCAACAATTTACAAATTTACTTAGATGGAATTATTATCTGCGATTCTACTTCGTAGTCATCAAGACTTCGTAATGAGGACTGCAAATACAATAAAATAAGCGATTAAGGCATATACAATTTTACACATTAAAGCGTATATTCAAAATATCACCGTCTTCTACGATATATGATTTTCCTTCTACATGAAAACGACCTTTTTCTTTACATTTTTGCTCAGAACCCAGCTCAATAAAATCTGCATAGTGCATCACTTCCGCACGAATAAAGCCTTTTTCTAAATCACTGTGAATAACGCCGGCTGCTTCGGGAGCGGTCATGCCCTTTTTTAAAGTCCAAGCATGTATTTCTTTTGGTCCTACGGTAAAAAAAGTTTGCAAGTTCAGCAAATCAAAAGCCGCCCTAATCAATTTGTTTACGCCCGGTTCTGCAAGACCCGCATCTTCCAAAAATTCGGTTCTTTCCTCTTCCGTTTCCAACTCGGCAATATCAGCCTCCAATGCGGCGGCAATAATCAGTATTTGCAAGTCTTCTTCCTTTAAAGCCTCTAAAACAGCTTCCGTATATTTATTCCCGTTTACGGCAGCGCTTTCATCAACATTACACACATACATCACGGGCTTAATCGTAAGCAAATTCAAGTCTTTTACATATTTTTTATCTTCCTCTTTTACGGGCGCACTGCTTGCCGGATGAAAATTTTCCAAATGCTCTTTATACACCTTTAAAACTTCCAAACCTTTTAAAGCATCTTTATCATTTGATTTGGCAACTTTTTCAAGCCTTGTTATTTTTTTTTCAACAGACTCTAAATCTTTCACCTGCAATTCAAAATTCAGAATTTCCATATCTCTCACAGGGTCAACGGAACCTTCCACATGCGGCAAATTTTCATCATCAAAACATCGCAATACATGAATTAAGGCATCGGTATTACGAATATCGCCCAAAAATTTATTTCCCGTACCTTCCCCTTCCGAAGCACCTTTTGCAATACCCGGAACATCAATAATGTCCACCACTGTGGGAATTATTTTTTCTGTGGCTTGATGTTTTTCTAATTCGTATAATCTTTGATCGGGAACTTTAACCGTGCCCAGATTTGATTTGTCTGTACTGAAACTAAAATTCGTAACCTCTGCTTTGGTTTCCGAAAAACAGTTAAAAATAGTAGTTTTTCCTATATTTGTTAATCCTACGATACCACATTTTAATGCCATTGTATAATCTTTTTTTGATGTTGAGCCGGGCAAAATTAGTTATTTCCTTTTCTTTTGCAAAATGAAACAAGCATCTTGCAAATAATTATAAAAATTTATGTAGTTTTTAATATCAGAAATAAACTTAATTTTTATTATGTTTGCATCCATAAAAAATAGTTAAAAATCTAAATATAAAACAGAAAATGTTACAAGAATATTTACAAGCCGAAAAAGAAAGGAATAAGCTGGGAATTCCCGCATTACCTTTAAATTCCGAACAAGCGGAAGGATTGTGCAAACTTTTGGAAAAACCGGAAAATGAAAACAGTGATTTATTGATGCACTTGTTTACGGAACGCATAGCACCGGGTGTTGACCCCGCTGCAAAAGTGAAAGCCGAATTTTTGCACCAAATTATACAAGATAAAAAAGCATCGCCGCTTATTTCAAAGAAAAAAGCCGTTGAAATTTTAGGAACAATGCTCGGAGGTTATAATGTTGCTCCCTTAATAGAAACGCTTAAAATTCCGGACTTGGCAGATGATGCCGTAAAATCGCTTGGGCAAACAACCTTTGTTTATGATGCCTTTACAACTGTTGCGGAGCTGTCAAAAACAAACGAATATGCCAAAAAAGTTATTAAATCATGGGCAGATGCCGAATGGTTTACTTCAAGACCCCAATTGCCGGAAACCGAAAAAGTAAAAGTTTTTAAAGTAGAAGGAGAAACAAATACCGACGACCTTTCACCCGCAAGTGATGCTTGGAGTCGTTCCGACATACCGCTTCACTCATTATCGATGCTTAAAAGCAGAAAACCCGGCAGTTTAGAAGAAATAGCCGCGTGGAAAAAAGAAGGGCATAAAATTGCGTATGTCGGAGATGTGGTAGGAACAGGTTCTTCCAGAAAATCGGCAACCAACAGTGTATTATGGCATATGGGAGAAGACATTCCTTTTGTTCCCAACAAGAAACGAAATGCCGTAGTTATCGGCGGTGTTATTGCCCCCATATTCTTCAATACGGTGGAAGATTCAGGCGGTTTGCCGATTACGGCGGATGTATCCAAACTGAATCACGGTGACCTTATTACGGTGAATATCGCAAAAGGAGAAATTACCTCGGAGGACGGCAAAGTTTTATCGACTTTTAACCTAAAACCGAATACTTTGGCAGACGAGTTTCGGGCAGGCGGACGTATTCCTTTGATTATAGGTCGAAAATTGACTGCTGACGCAAGAGCCTTTTTAGGATTGGAAGAAACCGATATTTTCACCAAACCGGAAAATCCCGTTCCGAAAGCAAACCAAGCCTACACTTTGGCACAAAAAATCGTGGGACGTGCCTGTGGCATGGAAGGTGTTTTGCCCGGTATGGCGGTGGAACCCATAATGACTACCGTAGGTTCGCAAGATACAACAGGTCCTATGACCGCGGATGAAATTACCGAATTAGCTTGCTTAAAATTCCAAACGGATTTTTATCTGCAATCGTTCTGTCATACAGCTGCTTATCCAAAAGAAACAGACACGAAAATGCACCAAATGTTGCCTAAATTTACAACAGACAGAGAAGGTGTTTCCTTGTTTCCCGGAGACGGCGTAATTCACTCATGGCTAAACAGAATGCTCTTGCCGGATACGGTTGGTACGGGCGGAGATTCACATACGCGTTTTCCTATCGGCGTATCTTTTCCTGCCGGTTCGGGATTGGTTGCTTTTGCCGGAGCCTTAGGCAGAATGCCCTTAGATATGCCGGAATCAGTATTGGTGCGATTTAAAGGAAAAGCAAAACCCGGTATTACGCTTAGAGACATTGTCAATGCCATTCCTTTATGGGCTATTAAGCAAGGACTTCTTACAGTAGAAAAAGAAAATAAGAAAAATGTGTTTAACGGCAGAATTTTGGAAATGGAAGGAATGCCCGACATCACAGCCGAGCAAGCCTTTGAATTAACCGATGCAGCTGCCGAAAGAAGTGCTGCCGCCGCAAGCTACAAATTATCCGAAAAGTCCGTAGCAACTTATTTGCGGTCAAATGTTGCCTTGCTGCGTAAAATGCTTAAAGACAATTACGGCTATGCTCCAACTATAGAAAGACGTATTAAAGCAATGGAAGAGTGGCTGAAAAACCCCTCTCTTTTATCCGGAGATAAAGATGCCGAATATGCTGCCGTGATTGAGATTGACTTATCGGAAATTAAAGAGCCTATCGTTGCCTGTCCGAACGACCCCGATGACGTAAAATATATTTCGGAAGTTGCAGGAACTCCGGTAAGCGATGTATTTATCGGCTCATGTATGACAAATATAGGACATTACAGAGCAGCGGCAAAAATTTGGGAAGGCTTTGAAGCAAGTCCGGAGGTAAGAACATACCTTGTGCCGCCGACAAGAATGGATCAAACAAAACTTAAATCCGAAGGTGAGTTCTCTAAGTTCAATAAAATGACTGCTCGTATTGAAATACCCGGATGTTCAATGTGTATGGGAAATCAATTAAGGGTGCCTGACGGCGTTACGGTTTTTTCTACTTCCACAAGAAACTTCAACAACCGAATGGGCAAAGGAGCCCAAGTATTCTTGGGTTCTGCCGAAATGGCTGCCGTTGTTTCCGGACTGAAACGTATTCCGCAACCGGAAGAATATTTTGAATATTATAACAAATACGTGGCACCGCATGAAGATGCCATTTATAAATATCTTCAATTTGACGAAGAAGCCGGTTATGAGAATTAAGCCTCATTTCGAGACTTTTTCAGAAGTAAAACCAAAAGGCTGACTTTACAGTTAGATATTGAAAACCGAAAGAAGCTGACCTCAGAGGCTTTAAAACCCCTGAGGTCTTTTTTTGTTTAACCCGAATTGTTCATCAAGTCTTCGTAGTGAGGGCTGCATATACAATAAAATAAGTGATAAGACGATTGAGGCATACCTTTGATATGGCAAATGAGGCTTATCAAACAAAGTGTCTTATTTTGAAGTAGATGCTGACCGTAATAGAACTACTTGGTGAATAATGCGGGTTAACCTCCTTGCACTTGTTTGCAACAAATGTGTTCTTTGCTATTCCATAGCAATTGGCAAATTGCAAATTCCCTCTTGGAGAGGAGAGTGCAGGGAGATTGATTTTTTAGGAAGCTCGAAGAAAAAAATCATTGTTGTAGGATAAAAAAAAATGTTTTTTGAAAACTTGTTGCATTTACTAATTGATTTTTTTGAGAGTCCTTTACCCCACAGCACCGCCCGAACCATAAGCAATACTTTTTCACACTTGCTATTTGTCAATAACGATAAAAAATTATCGGGTTCTATCTTCTTCCGGCTAAAAAAAGTTTTAAATAAATTTATGATAAATTAATAAAAAATTAAAGTATAATTTATAATTTTAGGCTTTAAAATAATTATTACAAAAAATAAATCTATGAAAAATAAAAAGATATTGCTGTACAGCGCAGCTTTCATTGTCATTGCAGCGGCTGTTATTTTGTTAGTTGTTAAGTTCGGAAAGAGAACCGTTAACGCAAACAATCCTGAATTTGCAAAATATATTACGGCATACACTTCCGGAGTTATTTCCAAGAATGACCCCATACAAATAAAATTAACCGGAGCCATTCGCGAAGCTTTGAAAGGAAAAGAAAAATTACCCGATGATTTGCTTGAAATTAAACCTAGCGTTAAAGGAAAGCTGACTTTAATTGACGATATGCTGGAATTTGTACCTTCCGAGAGTCTGAAACCGAATGAAGAATATTTTGTTCAATTTAATTTAAGTGAGCTGACCGATGTTGATAAGAATTTAGAAACTTTCAGTTTTAAATTCAAAACAATCAAACAAGCCTTTGACTTTCAAATTGAAGAACAAAAAACCATTGACTTGAAGAAACTCAAATATCAGCGAATCACCGGCTTGCTTAATACGGCAGATGCCGCCGATACTACTGATATCGCAGAAATCTTAACAGTTAGCCAAAAGGGCAAAAAATTAAAGGTAAAATGGTCTTCCGGCATCGAAAAAATGAGACATACTTTTGTCATCGACAGCATTGAACGATTTGAGGAGGCAAGTACGGTTAAGTTAAAATGGAACGGAGATGCCATAGGTGCCGAAAAGAGCGAACAAACAGAAATTGAAATACCGGCAATCGGAGATTTTAAATTAATGTCATCAAAAGTTGTTCAATACCCCGACCAATATTTACAATTGCAATTTACCGACCCCTTGGATGAAAAACAAAACCTTAACGGTTTAATTGCCATTTCAGATGTTTCAAATGTGCATTATGTCATTAAAGGAAATATTATAAAAGTATATACAAGAAATCGAGTAAAAGATGTGCATAAAGTATCTGTTTTTGAAGGAATTAAAAATGTGTTGGGCTTTAAGTTAATCGGAGACCAAAAATTTGATGTCGCTTTTGAGGCATTGAAACCGGCAGTGCGCATGACCGAAACCGGAACAATTTTGCCCTCAAGCAGCAAAGGCATGATTTTACCTTTTGAAGCGGTAAGCCTTAAAGCTGTTGATCTTACGATTATTAAAATTTATGAAAATAATATTTTACAATTTCTTCAAAATAATGAATTTGACGGAAGTTATAATCTTCGACAAGTGGCAAAACCTTTGTTGAGAAAAAAAATAGAACTTGATAAATTTAATGTAAGCGACTTTGGAACTTGGAATCGTTTTACATTAGATTTGAATAAAATTATTAATGCCGAACCCGGTGCTATTTATCGAGTGGAATTAAATTTCAGAAAGCAATATTCTTTGTATCAATGTACCGACAATGACGACGAGGAGGATGAGGCAGACGAAACTGAGGAAGATAATTGGAACGAGGAGGAAGCGGAAGTAACAAACTGGGATGCTTATGATAATGACGAAGATGATTACTATTATGGTTATTGGGAAGACCGTGATAATCCGTGTAAGAAAGCATACTACCGGTCAAACCGAAAAGTGTCAAAAAATATTATAGCATCAGATTTAGGTTTAATTGCAAAAAAATCCGACGACGGCACACTAAATGTTTTCACTTCTGATTTGATTACGGCAAAAGCACAAAGCGGTGTTACTGTTGAAGTATATGATTTTCAACAACAATTGCTGGCAAGCGGCAATACCGACAATGAGGGAAAACTTGCCTTGGATAAAGCGGAAGATGCTTATTTTGTTGTTGCAAAACTAAACACGCAACGTGCTTATTTAAAGCTAAATGACGGAAACTCACTATCTTTAAGCCGGTTTGACATTTCCGGAAACAAAGTAAGAAAAGGCATAAAAGGTTTTATATACGGCGAGCGCGGTGTTTGGCGACCCGGTGATACGATTTACACAACGTTTATTCTCAAAGACGATTTAAACAACATACCGGCTGAACATCCAATAATTTTCACTTTCACTGACCCGCAAGGAAAATTGGTAAAAAAAGAAGTCAGCACAAAGAACGCTACGAATTTTTACCCTTTTACGCTTAAAACGGATGAAAATGCGCCAACAGGCAATTATAATTTGAATGTTGCAATCGGTGCCGTTAAATTTAACAAAACAATAAAAGTGGAAACCATTAAACCGAACAGGCTTAAAATAGCTTTTGATTTCGGGAAAAAAGTCTTGCAAGAAGGCGAGCCAAATTCAACATCACTCAATGTAAAATGGTTACATGGTGCACCCGGAAAAGATTTAAAAGTTAAGGTTAATGCTTTATTGATTCCCGTTAAAACTAAATTTGCCAAATATTCGGACTTCTCTTTCGACGACCCGACCAAAAACTTTTACTCCGATGCCGATGAAATCTTAGACGACAGGACAGACGAATACGGTGATGTACATTTACACGCCGATTTCAGCACCGGAAACGAGGCACCCGGAATGATGAAAGCCGTATTTCTTACCAAAGCATTTGAAAAAGGCGGAAACTTCAGTATCGACCAATATTCTGTACCCTATTCGCCCTATACGACTTATACGGGAATTAAACTGCCGAAAGGAGATAAAATAAGAGGCATGCTTTTAACGGATAAAAAACATACGGTTGAAATCGTAAGTCTTAGCCCGGACGGAAAACTTCTGAAAGAAAACCGTAAATTCAAATTGAAGTTCTATAAATTAAGTTGGCGTTGGTGGTTTGATGCTTCAAGCAACAGCGTTTCATCTTATAATTTTAGAAATTCTGCAGAATTGTTAAAATCCGGCACCGTAACAAGTTCCAACGGAAAAGCAAGCTGGGATATTGAAGTAAAATATCCCGACTGGGGAAGATACCTTGTTGTTGCAGAAGACCTTAAATCGGGGCATTCTTCCGGGAAAATTGTGTATATTGATTGGCCCGGCTGGGCAGGCAGAGCCCAAAAAGGAGACTCGGAGGGTGCCGCCATGCTTACGTTCATTTCCGATAAAGACAAATACAATGTCGGAGAAACTGCTAAGTTAACCATTCCTACCGGGAAAAACGGACAGGCTTTAATTTGTATTGAAAACGGAACAAAACTGCTTAAATCATACCGCATTGAAACCGAAGAAGGCGAAACGCATTTTGATTTGAAACTCAGCAAGGAGATGACACCCAATATATATGTGAACATAACCTTGTTGCAGGCACACGCTCAAACAGCAAACGACTTACCGATACGGATGTACGGCACCATTCCGATTCGAGTGGAAGACCCGGCAACACATCTTGAACCGGAAATTTCTATGCCGGACGAAATAGAAAGCGGAAAATCCTTTAAAATTAAAGTTTCGGAGAAAAACAACAAAGCCATGACCTATACGCTTGCTGTTGTGGATGAAGGATTGCTGGATATTACGCGTTTTAAAACCCCCAATCCTTGGGATAAATTTTTTGCAAAAGAAGCACTCGGCGTAAAAACCTGGGATATGTATAATGAAGTTATCGGTGCATACGCCGGCAAAATAGAACGTTTATTTGCCATAGGAGGAGGCGCAGGTGATGAAGAAGCGCAAAAGCAAGCGAAAGCAAATCGATTTAAGCCGGTTGTAAAATACTACGGTCCTTATACGCTTGAAAAAGGCGGCAAACAATCGCACACAGTAACGATTGACAATTACATAGGTTCTGTAAGGACAATGGTCATTGCCGGAAACAATACCGCCTACGGTGCAGCAGAAAAAGCTGTTCCCGTGATTAAACCTTTAATGGTATTAGGAACCTTGCCGCGTGTTTTGTCGCCCGGCGAAACTCTTAAACTGCCGGTAAGCATTTTTGCGATGAAAAACAATATCAAAAAAGTGTCCCTGAAAGTAAAAACCAATGATAAATTTACGCTGACGGGCGATGCGCATAAAACACTTCGTTTTGATAAACCGGGCGAAGAAAATATTGATTTTGAACTTGCCGTGAATAATGTAATCGGAAAAGGCGAAGTTATCATTACGGCTTCTTCCGGGGCTTATACTTCGGAATATAAAATTGAACTTGATGTCAGAAACCCCAACCAAATGACAACAAATGTTGTTGAAAAAGTGCTTGCCGCCGGAGAAACTTGGAAAACGGATTATACACCGGTGGGCATTGCGGGAACAAACTCCGGCATTGCGGAAGTCTCATCAATTCCACCGATTAATTTAGAAAAACGCTTAAAATATCTTATAAAATACCCTTATGGTTGTGTTGAGCAAGTAACTTCGGCAGTATTTCCGCAGTTGTATTTATCGAATTTGGTAGAACTAAATTCAAATCAAAAAGACGAGCTTGAATACAACATAAAAGCGGGCATAAAACGCTTGGATAACTTCCAACTTTCTAACGGCGGCTTTGCTTACTGGCAAAACAGTTCGAATGTCAGCACTTGGGGCACCAATTATGCCGGGCATTTCTTGGTAGAAGCTAAGAAAAAAGGCTATGCGGTTGCTTCGGATAAGATAAAATCATGGCGAAAATACCAAAAAAATAAAGCAAGAAATTGGTCTAATGACGGACCGTCCTCACAATTGGAACAAGCATATCGCCTATATACACTTGCACTTGCCGGCTATCCCGAAAAGAGTGCCATGAACCGACTGAGAAATATTAAAAATCTTTCTACGGCGGCAAAATGGCGATTAGCCGCAGCATATTGGCTCTCCGGCAAAAAATCGGCAGCGCGCAATTTGGTTGCGGGATTGACAACAAACATTCCGCAATATATCGAGATGTCGAATACTTTCGGTACGGCAATAAGAGACAAGGCAATGATATTGGAAACTTTGACCTTGCAGGGCAATAAAACAAGTGCATTTAAGCTTTTGAAAGAAATTTCGGAAGCATTGTCGAGCAGTCGGTATATGAGTACGCAAACTACGGCATATTCATTAATTGCAGTATCACTCCATGCGGCACAAGTGCAAAGCAAAACAATGAAGTATCGTTATGCTTTAAATTCCGGAACAGAGAATAATGTAAGTTCCGATAAAGCAATTTCGCAAATTGATATGAATATTACGGGAAGCCGAGACGGTACTTTTAAAATAACCAATTCCGGTTCAGATGTCTTGTTTGTTCGATTAATATTACAAGGCATTCCGGCAGTAGGCGTATCAACGGACAGCCAAAAAGATTTGAAAATGTCTATTGCTTATACCCTACCCGACGGTACGCCTGTTTCGCCATTAAAATTGGAACAAGGTACTGACTTTATCGCAAGCGTTACGATTAAACATCCCGGCATCTTGAAAAGTTATTATAATATGACTTTGTCGCAGATTTTCCCGGCAGGTTGGGAAATTATCAATACGCGTTTATACGATACCGGCTACAGAAATTCAAATCTTTTTGACAATCAAGACATCAGAGACGATAGGGTATATACGCATTTTAACTTAGCAAGAGGCAAAAGCAAAACCTTTAAAGTCTTGCTGAATGCAACATATAGCGGTAAGTTTTGGATGCCACCGGTTTACTGTGATGCGATGTATGATGCAAGTATCTATGCCCGAAAAGGCGGCACTTATGTTATCGTAGAATAAACATTCTGAAAAAAGGGAATGTAATTGTTTTATAAAATTTCAGACCTCAGGGGGCTTTCAAAAATCCCTGAGGTCTTTTGTTTAACCCACATTTCGAGACTTTTGGAAAAGTAAAGCCAAGAATCTAACTTTGCAGTCGCAAATGCAAATTCAAAAACTGCAAATTTCTCAAAAACACCAAAGCGTTGTACAAAAACAATTTACGAATTTAGTTAGATGGAATTATTATCTGTAACGCTACTTCATGGTCATCAAGTCTTCGTAGTAAGGACGCATATACAATAAAATAAGAGGTAAGGCGATTGAGGCAGATATGTAAAGAGTATATGCAGTATAAACGGCAGTTTATCAATCATAATGAAATCGACACTTTACTATCCTTAATTCATCACCTTGAATTTGATAAATCAATCTGTGCTCATCTGTAATTCTTCTCGACCAATAACCTCTGTAATTATGCTTTAAAGGTTCGGGCTTACCAATACCCTCGTATGGTTCTCGAACAATGGCTTTTATCAATAAATTTATCCTTTTTAATATTTTTTTATCGGTCTTTTGCCAATACAAATAGTCCTCCCAAGATTCATCTACAAAAACATACTTCATTCCTCAATCAACGTTTTTGTAAATGAATCGCCTTGTTTAAATTTTGCAATAGCAGAATCCAACCGCTCATTATTTCGCTTAGAGGACAACTCATGTTGAGTCGTTATCAAAGCATTATATTCCTCCAAAGAAATTACTACAATTCCTTTATTTTTACCTCTGTTTATAATCAAGGTTTCAAAATTGTCCGTAACTTTATTGAGGTAGTTTTTTAGATCTTTTCTGAAATCTGAAATGCTGGCGGAAATCATATCTTCTTTTCGTACAAAAATAAGTACTATTTTTGAAACACGCAACTCTTTTTAAGCCGAATTTCGAGACTTTTGCAAAAGTAAAACCAAATAGCGAACTTTTTACGATTTCATGTTTTTTGGCAAATAGCAAATTCCCTCTTAGAGAAGAGGGTACAGGGAGATTGATTTTCAAAAAAACTTAAAATACTTCAAAATAGCAACTTACAAACTTAATTAGATAAAAATATCATCTAATAAAATTGACAAAATATTACTAAACAGTACTATTTTTGGAAAGGTCTCGAAATGCGGGTTTAACTTATGCAACTATTTTCCATAAACAAATCTTATTTAAAATAAGCCATAAATTAGAATTAAAATGAAAAGAAAATTAACTGTTTATACCCTAATAAGTTTAGTAGTCCTATCTGCTTTTTATTTGTTTTCAATGATGAACAAATCGGTTGACAGAAATGTATATGAGCAATTTATAGAAGAGCAGGGTAAGGATTTCAGTAATATGTTTAATAATAATAAAAAAAAGAAATTTGATAATCCGCAAGGAGCTGCTTTTCAAAATTATCTGATGACGCTGGACCCTAAGTTAAAAAGAGTGCCTGTTGAACGATTAGTCAGTGCATATAAAAACGCCGGAAGCAGAAAAATGAAAGACGAAAATATCGTTTGGGAAAACTCAAACGTTTCAATGGGCGGAAGAACAAGGTGTTTAATGTATGACCCGAATGATGCGAACGGGAATAAAGTTTGGGGCGGTTCCGTTACCGGCGGGCTTTGGTATAATAATGATATTTCTGCCGAAACTTCAAGGTGGAATGTAGTTAACGATTTTTGGCAAAGCCTAAGCATCAGCAGAATAACCTACGACCCTACCAATACTCAAAAATTCTACGTTGCAACCGGAGAGGCGGAAACTGCCATAATCACTTACCGAGAATCCTCAGGAAGAGGTGTGGGGATTTATACTTCCGATGACGGTGGAGATACCTGGGCTTTATTGCCTTCGACCTCAGATTTTGCTTATATTACGGATTTGGTTGTGAGAAATGAAGCAGGAACCGGCGTAATATATGCCTCTGTTGTTTCCGGCATATATCAAGGAACGGTGCATCAAAGCATTCCGAATGACGGCTTGTATAGATCTGAAGACCAAGGAGCAACATGGGAACAGGTTTTGCCTAATATCCCGGGCGAAGAGGTGCCCTATTCTCCTTCGGATATTGAGATTGGTGCTGACGGCAGAATTTATGTGGGAACCATGCCGAACATGAACGATGTCGGAGGAGCGGTAATCTTATATTCCGATGCCGGAACAAACGGAACTTGGACTGTTTATGATGACCATGTTGATGAAATTATGGCTGATGCAGAATATAATATACCCGGAAGAGTAAAACTGGCATCTGCCGCCTCAAACGAAAATGTCGTTTATGCTTTTCTTGCTGCCGGCTCCAATACAGAAACCATAGAATCATTTAGGACTTTCAGATGTACTTATATTCTACGTTCCGATAATAAAGGTGTTTCATGGACTGAAAAAAATCATCCGGATAATGATAACGGCTGGGCTTATTTGGCATGGCACGCATTGATAGCCAAAGTTGACCCGAATAATGAAAATACCCTGTTTATAGGCGGATTGGATTTATATAAATCAACCAACGGAGGCACAAGCTGGAATCATATCTCCGATTGGGCTGCCATGTATTCAGGCGGCGGAGATAATTATGCACATGCCGACCAACATGAAATTGTTTTTAAAGACGGCAGTTCTTCCGAAATAATATTCGGAACCGACGGCGGCGTTTTTTATACCAATACCGGCGAGCAAAACTACCCCGTTTTCAAGCAAAGGAATTTGGGCTATAATACGCTGCAATTCTACACTTGTGCCATACACCCTCTGTCGGGTAATCCTCAATTATTAGGCGGACTTCAAGATAACGGAACCGTAGTGGATTTTGGCGAGCAGATTGAAGTGGAAGATATGATTAACGGCGGGGACGGAGCTTATTGTTTTTATGATAAGAATGAAGCGCAACTGTCCATTACTTCAACCTATGATAATAATTATACTATTCATAATAATTATCAAGATTTTGAAAGTATTGCAGGAAATTCCGGAACTTTCGTAAGCCCGGCAGATTACGATTATAAGTTGAATATATTATATGCAAATTCAGGAACATTTAGCGGCAATTATTATAATTTGATTGATAGAACAAGCGGAATTCCGAATAATATAAATCCTGAGCAAATCAATGTGAATACAAATATCAATGTACCTTTTTCTTGTGTTAAGTATTCGGAACATTCTCCACTTAACTCATCAACTTTGTATTTAGGCAGCATGTCCGGAAGATTATTTAAAGTTGAGAATGCGAACACAACACCCATAACCACGGAAATAACAAGTACGGAATTTCCGCTTGCAGCAATTTCAAGCATCTCTATTGGTGAAAGTGAAGATTATATGCTTGTTACTTTTTCTAATTACGGTGTAGAGTCTGTATTTTACAGCGAAGACGGAGGTCTTAACTGGACAAACAAAGAAGCAAACTTGCCCGACATACCCGTCAGATGGTCGATATTTCATCCCGAAAACAACCGACAAGTGATGCTGGCAACAGAGCTGGGCGTTTGGACTACGGAAGATATAACAGCAGAGGAAGTAAACTGGGTTCAATCCGTGAACGGGATGCCCAATGTAAGAGTTGACATGTTAAGAATTAGAGAAGCAGACAATAGAGTGGTTGCTGCGTCGCACGGGCGAGGCTTCTTTACGACAACATATCCCAAATTAGATGTTTCTGTTAAAAATGTACTTGAAACATCAAAGCTTAACATATATCCTAATCCTGCAAAAAATGTATTTACAATTGAAACGAATAAAGAGAGTTTCAGTAATTGGGAGTTGACAAGTCTAAGCGGAAAGATTATAAAAACAGGACTTATACAAAATAATACAGAACAGGTGTATGTATCGGATTTAGAAACCGGAATGTATCTGATTTCGATTAAAAATGATACTGAAAAAATTACCGAAAAAGTTTTTGTTGAATAAGACAAGTTCTAAAACATAAAAACTCTAATAAAACAGAGGCTTACAAGCATATCATTGAATTAAATGACAAAAATTGTAAGCCTTTTGATTGTTTTAATAAATAATAGGAACTTTTGTCCACCATAATATACGCCTGATACACGTACTTTAATAGCGTATATACAAATGTTTTTATACATTTGCTAAAACTGCCAATTAAAGAATCAACAAATGAAAATGAATGATATAACTATTAAGCCAATAGGATTTGTAAGAAACAAAAGACATGAAAAGTCTGATAAAAACTGGAGTTCCATTGAATCTCGCATCGAGTTAACATTTGAATTTACTCCGGCATCTTTGGAAGGAATTGAAGAATTTTCACATTTAGAAGTTATATATCATTTTCATAAATCTGAAAAAGAAATTAAAGGTTCTGAACATCCACGTGGAGATAAAAAATATCCTAAAGTGGGAATTTTTGCACAACGAAAAAAAGACAGACCAAACCATATCGGTGCTACAATAATAAATCTGATAAGAAAAGAAGGAAAAACATTGGTTGTATCTAATCTGGATGCAATAGACGGCACCCCAGTTTTGGATATAAAACCCGTTTTTAAGGAGTATTTACCAAAAGGAGAAATTCATCAACCTAAATGGACTAACGAATTAATGAATGGTTATTGGTAATATGGATAAGTTTACTTTTCAAAGTAAAAAAGTCTAATATATTATAGAAACTTTGTCCACAATTGAAATATAGCAGCAATATTTGGCAAGTAAAACGAAAAATGCGACCAAAATGAAAATTAAACTATTAATATCAATATTTATTTTAGGAATAAATTGCTTAAATGCACAAACAGAAATAAAAGTAAAGAGCAAGTATGGGAGTGAAAATATTGAAATTCAAAACTTATATGATTTTGAAAATATTTTTGTTCAGCAATTTCATTTTGAAGGTGAAAACCTTAAAGGCAAATCATACATAATTAATTTACTGGAATTCACAAAAGGTGAAAAAACAAAGTCTACCATTTTATTTGATGGGACTGAGTCGGACTATTTTAAAATAAAATCGGATGAAACTACATTAAAATTAAATTTTAGACTTGACGATAAACAACTTAAAATTCAAATAGCAACAGATAAATTCAGGAGTAAAAAATCATATTTCAAACTAAAAGATGATAGCAATAAATACGTACTTAAAGATTTTTTTGGAAATAATTCTGAAATTACAATAGACATTAACAAGAGTAATTCTATTCTTGCACTTTTAACACCTTATACGAATGAAAATGGATTTGGTTCATATTGTGATGTTGCTAATTCAAAAATAAGTCCAAACGAATATGGAAAATATTTTAAAATACCTCATTATTTTTTGATAAACATTGAATTTAAA
>PDWI01002946.1_pt1 | contig 24908 bp, 21 predicted proteins | sample 1430891 | NCBI WGS metagenome assembly PDWI01 (sample SAMN01162508, study PRJNA174530) | Oral metagenome, whole genome shotgun sequencing project. | biome: Marine environment; feature: Marine mammal; material: Swab sample of the gingival sulcus; isolation source: swab sample of gingival sulcus...
TATTCCTGATTATTTTTGGGATCAAGTGAAAAATAATATTGAAGGAAAGTGGTATATGCTTTGTCCTCATGAAGTTTCGTCTATAAAAGGATATATGCTTGAGGATTATTTTGGAGAAGAATGGCAAAAACGTTATTTAGATTGCTTGAATGATAATCGTCTTAAAAAGAGAGAAATTGCAATCAAAGAACTTCTTAGAATGATTATCAAGTCTGCCTTTGAAACCGGTACTCCTTTTATATTTAATAGAGATATCGTTAATAGAATGAACCCCAATGGGCATAAAGGAATTATATATTGTTCGAATTTATGCACAGAGATTGCTCAAAATCAAAGAGAAATAGAACTAAAACAACAAGTCGTAGAGCTAGAGGATGGTCAAGAGGTCGTTGTAGAAAAAACGATAGCAGGGGATTTTGTAACCTGTAATTTAGCCTCTCTTGTTCTAGGAAATATTGATGTAGATAATCCTGAAGAGTTAGAGTATATTACATCTACGGTTGTTCGGGCTTTAGATAATGTGATTGATCTTAATTTTTATGCTACCCCTTATGCTAAAATAACCAATAAGAAGATGCGTCCGATAGGTTTAGGAACGAGTGGGTATCATCATCTTTTGGCTAAGAAGAGAATCAAGTGGGATAGTCAAGAGCATTTGCAGTTTATGGATAAGTTATACGAGGATATAAACTATTATTCAATAAAAGCTTCTATGCAATTAGCTCAAGAAAAAGGGCGTTATTGCTATTTTGAGGGTAGTGATTGGCATACGGGCGAATATTTTTCCAAGAGAGAGTATACTTCTGATAGATGGAATGATTTGGCTCAAGAAGTTGCTTTGCGTGGAATGAGAAACAGTTATTTAATAGCTATTGCTCCAACAAGTTCAACTTCGGTAATTGTCGGTACAACTGCTGGAACAGATCCCATAATGCATCGTTTCTATTGGGAAGAAAAGAAAGGCTCTATGATGCCACGTGTCGCTCCTGATTTAAGAGATGAGAATTATTGGTACTATCGTACAGCCTACGAATTTGATCAAAATTGGTTAATTGATGCAGCTGCTATTCGTCAGCGACACATTGATCAAGCCCAATCTGTAAACCTTTTTGTATATAATGAAAAAATAACATTTTCAGGGCTTAAAGATCTTTATTTGAGAGCTTGGGAAAAAGGTGTTAAGACACTCTATTATGTTAGGAGTAAGTCTTTAGAAGTTGAAGATTGTGAAAATTGTTCTGCCTAAGGGAAGCGGTATAAATAAAAAGACGAAAGAGAAATGGATCTAAAAAGAAAAGCTCTTTTTAATGAGCATGGAGATATAGAGTTGTCAGCACGTCGTATGATTAATGGAAATACGACGAATTTGAATGACTTCAATAATATGAAATATGAATGGGTGAAAAATTGGTATCGCCAAGCAATGAACAACTTTTGGATCCCAGAGGAAATATCTTTGTCTCAAGATGTCAAAGATTATCGTTTACTAGATGTGGCAGAAAAGACAGCCTATGACAAAATTCTTTCATTTTTAATTTTTTTAGATAGTATTCAGACGGCTAATCTACCTTCTATAGGAGATTATATTACGGCAAATGAGGTCAATTTATGCTTGACGATACAGGCCTTTCAAGAGGCTGTTCATTCTCAAAGCTATAGCTATATGTTGGATACAATCTGTTCTCCAGAAGAACGCACATCCATTTTATATCAGTGGAAGGATGATGAGCATTTGCTCCGAAGAAATAAGTTTATCGGAGAGATTTATAATGATTTTAGAGAACATCATTCTGTAGATGAATTGGTCAGAACTATGGTGGCGAACTATATTCTTGAGGGAATTTATTTTTATTCAGGATTTATGTTTTTCTATAATTTAGGACGTAATGGTCGTATGCCTGGTTCAATGCAAGAAATTCGTTATATAAATCGTGATGAAAATACTCACTTGTGGCTTTTCCGCTCTATGATTAAGGAGATGAAACAAGAATTTCCAGAATTATTTACTCCAGAAAAAGAAGAATTTTATAAGGGGATGTTGAAAGAAGGAGCAGAGCAAGAAATGGCTTGGGGGCGTTACGTAATTGGAGAAGAAATTGAGGGCTTGACAGGTCAGATGGTGAGTGAATATATTATGTATTTAGCCAATCAAAGATCCAAAGATTTGGGTTGGGGAGTCTTATATGAAGGGTATGAGGATGAACCTGAATCAATGAGATGGGTAGCTCAGTATAGTAATGCTAATCTTGTAAAAACAGATTTCTTTGAAGCCAAAAGTACCGCCTATTCAAAAGCGGCTGCTTTTGTGGATGATTTATAAAAAATCATACAGAAATTTGCAAGTTTCAATTTTTTTATTACCTTTGTAGTCGAAGAAAAAAGGAGCTTGTGCTTCTTCAATGCGGAAATAGCTCAGTTGGTAGAGCATAACCTTGCCAAGGTTAGGGTCGCGAGTTCGAGTCTCGTTTTCCGCTCAAGTTTTTTAATAGAAAAGATTCCAGTTAAGGAATCTTTTTTTTATGCAATACGACTTTATATTTTGAATAGAAGGGCTTAAAACCGTATGAAAAGAAAATAGTCTTTATTTTATGAGTTCTCCTATTGAATTTCTCAATTTTAAGGATATAACGCCCTTATAGGATAATTTGTCGTATTAATTGGAATAGACTAAAAATGTTGGCTGATACATTCTTGGATTTTTTCTTAAACAAAGTGTTGCTTAAAGAAATGCTTCTTCCATTTGTGGTGTCAAGTTTTATCTTGTATATCACGATATTTGTAAGGTAAAAAAAGAGTAAGACCCTTTAAGATCTTACTCTTTTAAGATGTAAACTTATTCTGAGTTTTTATTTGTAATAGGTAATTTGACGAGAAGCTATTTCTGTAACTTGATCGTTCTTGATAGATTTTCTTTCAATCCAGTTCATTTTGTCGTCGTATTTATATTCGTAAGCGATTTCTTCTCGGCTTAAAGAATCACAAACGGATCTAATACTAACATTTTTCATTTTGTTGTATTGAAGCGTTGTCGCTTTTTCTTCTTTTCCATTTGGAGCAAATAATATCTCCTTAATTTTTACACCATCTTTATAGCAGTGCACTGTTTTTGCGAGAAGCTCTCCTTTTTCAGAAAATAAGCTTTCAGTACAAGCTTGATTATCATATTTGTAGTTAATCGTTCCAGAAGGTTCAAATGTCTCTGTATCTTCTTTAAGCTCACTTATTTGATCGGCTACAAGTTCGCCCTTCTCATTGTAAGAATGCGTGATTGATTGAAAAAGATCATAGTCTGCATAAATGTCCTCGTGTATACATTGTTTGTTGTCATTGTATTCGTAGACATGTGTCCATTTAGAATTTGGAGATTTAAAAACTTCTTTTACTCTATTTCCTTCAGGAGAAAAAGAGATAACGTTTCGAAAAAGAAAAGTTTCATTATAGGTGTTTTCAAATTCTTCAACTTCGTATCTTTTTTCAATGATTGTATTTATAGAACCCCTTAGTTGTTCTTTTTGAGTAATTGATATTTTATTTTCTTGACAAGAAGAGCAAAAACTAAGGATTATAAGACTTAAAAATAAAGGTTGTAAGTGTCTCATAAAGCAATTGTTTTAATATATGTCACAAATATACAGAATAAAAAAAGATATAAAGCAAAATATGTATCTTTGTTATGTATAAAGTCTCCTTAAAAAGAGAGACTAAAAATAGATAAATCTTAGTTTGGGGAATATGAACGAAATGGATAAAAGGGGTTCGCAAGAAGAAGAAAATAAAGAGCAACGCTCACTCAATTTTATAGAACAAATCGTAGAAAAAGATCTTAAGGATGGAATTAATGATGGACGTATACAGACTCGTTTCCCTCCTGAACCTAATGGCTATTTGCATATAGGTCATGCTAAAGCAATTTGTGTCGATTTTGGTATAGCAGAGCGTTATAATGGAATTTGTAATCTTCGTTTTGATGACACTAATCCAGCAAAAGAGGATGTTGAATATGTGGATGCTATCCAGGAAGATATTCATTGGTTAGGCTTTGAGTATAAAAATGTTTATTATGCTTCTGATTATTTTCAACAATTGTATGATTTTGCAGAATCTTTAATTCTTCAAGGAAAAGCTTATGTTGATGAGCAAACGGCCGAAGAGATTGCAAAGCAAAAGGGTACTCCAACTTTGGCAGGAGAAGAAAGTCCTTATCGTAATCGCCCTGTAGAAGAGAGTTTAGCTCTTTTTCGTCGGATGAATGCAGGAGAGTTCCCTGAGGGAGCTATGATCTTACGTGCAAAGATAGATATGGCTTCATCCAATATGCATTTTAGAGATCCTATTATATATCGTATCATAAAACATCCTCATCATAGAACTGGAACTAAGTGGGGAGTTTATCCAATGTATGATTTTGCCCATGGACAAAGCGATTATTTTGAAGGTGTAACACATTCAATCTGTACCTTAGAATTTATTCCTCATCGTCCTTTATATGATTATTTTGTTGAGGAACTAATGTCTGAGGAGAATAATTATCGCCCTCGTCAGTATGAGTTCAATCGATTGAATTTGACCTATACAATGATGAGTAAGCGAAAATTATTACAACTTGTCAAAGAAGGGCTTGTTGCAGGATGGGATGATCCACGTATGCCAACGATTTGTGGATACCGTCGTAGAGGATATACACCTCAATCAATTAGAAATTTTATACAGAGTATCGGTTATACAAAATATGATGGGATGATTGATGTTGCTCTTCTAGAACATTCTGTTAGAGAAGACTTAAATAAGATTGCAACACGAGTTTCGGGTGTTTTGGATCCTTTAAAACTGATCATAACCAATTATCCAGAGGGAAAAGTGGAGTCTTTTGAAGCTGTTAATAATCCTGAAGATGCAAATTCTGCTACACATTCTATTCGCTTTTCTAGAGAACTTTGGATTGAGCGAAGCGATTTTATGGAAAATGCTCCTAAGAAATATTTCCGATTAGCTCCAGATAGAGAGGTGCGTCTAAAAAGTGCTTATATTATTACTTGTACTGGTTGCAAGAAGGATGAAGAAGGTAGAGTTGTAGAGGTTTATGCTACCTATGATCCTGAAACAAGAAGTGGCTTGCCCGGAAGTAATAAAAAGGTGAAAGGGACAATTCATTGGTTGTCTGTAGAGCATTCAATAGATGTAGAAGTACGTCTGTATGATCGTCTTTTTGTAGATGAAGATCCTGCTTCAATAGAGGATAAAACTTTAGAAGAAATGATAAACCTAGACTCTTTAAAGGTTTTACCTAATGCAAAGGTGGAAGAGTTCTTGCAATCGGCAGAAGTTGGAGAAAAATATCAATTCCAGAGAACGGGATATTTTGTCGTAGATAAGGATTCTAAGAAAGAGCATCTAGTCTTTAATAGAACGGTATCGCTCAAAGATACATGGAGTAAAATTGCAAAAAAAGAGAATTAAGCGAATTCGTCAAGAAGGATGGATCTTTCGTTAATCATAGAGTGGTATCTAAATAATATTGGATATGGAACTATCTTTTTATTGATGATGGTAGAGAGTAGTTTTATTCCCTTTCCTAGTGAAGTCGTAGTACCTCCTGCAGCTTATATGGCAGCTCAAGGTGGGGGTATTAATGGTGCATTAGTTTTAGTTTTTGCTACTTTGGGAGCTTTATCGGGAGCTTTTATAAATTATTTCTTAGCCTATTTTTTAGGAAGACCCTTGGTTCATGCTTTTGCACGAAGTCGGGTGGGACATTTGTTCATGCTTTCTGAAGAGAAAGTAATGAAAGCCGAGGCTTTTTTTGAAAAAAAAGGAGTCGTCTCAACTTTTATGGGACGTCTAATGCCTGCCATTCGTCAGCTTGTTTCTATTCCAGCAGGATTGTCAAGGATGCACTTGGGAAAGTTCTCATTTTTCACAATTCTGGGAGCAGGGACTTGGAACTTAGTTTTATATTATTTGGGATGGCAAGTCGCACATATAGAGGGTGTGAGGACAAAACAGGAGCTTATTCAACTTGTTTCCGAGCATAGTCATACGATTGGAGTTTGGATATTGATTGTTTTTCATTGTTTTATCCTCCCTTTTGCTTTTTACAAAATAATAAAAAGGAGAAGGGCTAAGAAGAGAGAAAAAAATAGCGAAGATAAATAGGATATGGTATGACTTTACAGCAATTGGAATATTTATTAGCTTTAAGTAAACATCGGCAGTTTGCAAAGGCCGCAGCAGCTTGTAACGTAACTCAACCTACACTAAGTGCTATGATACAGCGTTTAGAAGAAGAATTAGGCGTTCTTTTATTTGATCGTTCGCTCCAAGCTCCAACTCCAATTGGAGAGAAAATCGTTTCTCAAGCTCAAAAAACGATATTGGAGTCCAAGCAAATAAAAGATCTTGTTGCAGAGGAGTTTTCATCGTTGTCAGGAGATTTTACTTTAGCGATTCTTCCAACGATTGCTCCATTTTTGCTACCTCTTGTATTACCACGTTGGAAAGTTGATTTTAAAGATCTAAATATTCAGCTTATAGAACTAAAAACTACATCTTGTTTGCAACGACTTGCAGACAGGAAGATTGATATGGCTATTATTGCTTCAGCTCCAGAAGAATATGATATGGAATATATCCCTCTATTCTATGAAGAGTTTTTAGGTTATGTTTCTCGCAATGAAAAGATTTATACATCTTCTCATATACAGGTTTCAGATATAGATCCCAATTCATTATTTCTTTTGGACGAAGGGCATTGTTTTAGGGATCAGTTGGTTCGTTATTGTGAATTGCGTTTGTTACAAAAAAATAAAATCTCTCATGCTCAAGGGAGTTTGCTTTCTTTTATGCATCTGATTGAAGCAGGTCAGGGCTTAACTTTTATACCTAAACTGGCAGAACGTTACTTGTCGAGTAAGCAAAAAGAATTGGTGCGACCTTTCGTTTCACCTAAGCCTGTAAGAGGAATTTATTTAGCAATTCGGAAAGATTTTATTCGTAGGACTATATCGGATAAATTTGAAAAAACGATTAAAGAGGCCGTTCCTCAAGAAATGCTAAACTTAGCACCTAATATGGTTTTAGCAAAATAGAGTATGCTTAATTTTAGGATAAATAGGGAGGAAAATAAAGAGCAAAGAAGAGGAAGGTTCTATTTCTTAATTTTGCTTCTTCTCTGTTGGTTGCCCAATTTATTAATTGTTTCTTTTAGTGAAAAAGCAACATCTCACATTTTCTATTTCTTGGGCTTACTTATATTGTCCTCCTTATCTATTCTTTGTTTGGCTTCTTTATTAAAGAGGTCATTTCCTTTTATAGGTTGGATTTTTATAATTCTTTTCCCATCAATATTGATGCCGATTTTAATCAAAGGGGATGAATTGTCTTTTGGCTTAATTCAGTCTACCTTCGAATCCAATATGGGGGAAATTAAAGAAATTTTGGGAATTTTACTTTTGGGAGCTTTGCTAACTTTTTCTTATTTTGGGATTTATTATTTCTTTTTTAAAAGGCATAGAAAGACCTCTTATACATTTTCAGCATCTTTTCGTTACTTGATTTATGCTGTCTTCTCAATTTTCTTAATTTTAGTAGGGACAAACGCTTTTTGTCAAGCCAAGAAGGATATTTCTTTTGTAGAAAAATTTCAGTTTTCAATGAAAGCTACAGCTATGAAGTTTGAAAAAGTTTATCCTTTTAATGTCTTTTTTCAATTAGGGAAGTATATAAGTTTTGTTCAAGAAGAACGAGCTTTATCAGAGAAAATAGGAGAATTTAACTTTTCTCTAGTTGCTCCTGAGTGGGAAGAAGCTAAGCAACCTATTATTATTTATGTTTTAGGAGAGACAAGTAATAAATCTCATTGGCAATTATTTGGCTATTCAAGACCCACTACTCCTCAAATTTTGAAAGAGCAGAATAAGATTGCTTTTTCTAATGTTTGGACAGGGGCAAATTTTACGGCACAAGCTGTTCCAATGTTGATAAGTAGATCTAATCCAGAGAATTTAATGGCTTGGGCAAAAGAGGGGACATTGACACACTTTTTTCATCAAGCAGGATTTAGAACCGTATGGTTGGCTAATCAGTCGTCAGATTTTTTAGTTGGTCAAATCTCGAGTCAGCAATCGGATACCTCTTTTTATACACATAAAGAATATGATAGTACTACGGCTTATGATGAAAGCCTTTTTAAACCTTTTGAAGATGTTTTAAGCACTGTTCAAAAAGAGGGGGCTCCTGCCTATATTTTATTACATACATTAGGGAGTCATTTTAGATATGATAGTCGTAATCCAAAGTCTTTTGACCTTTTTACTCCGACTATTAGGGGTATGCTTTTAGTGGAAGCTAAAAAGAAAAAACATAGAATGGAGTTTATAAATAGTTATGATAATACAATTGTATATACAGACTATTTCTTGACAGAACTTTTTTCAAGAATTAAATTTTTAAAACGTCCAGCAGTATTGCTTTATGTGGCAGATCATGGAGAAGCCTTAGGCGAAATTGATGAAGATCAGATTTTGCATAGTTCACAGTATCCTTTGTTGGATGAGTTAGAGGTTCCCGTTGTTTTGTTTTATAATGATAGTTATAAAGAGCAGAATGCAGAGCTTTTACAAGTTTTAGAAGAGAGAAATACAGCTAGTTTAGGATCTTATGATTTGCCCTCTTTATTAGTTGCTCTTTCAGGGGTAAGTTCTACTCATTTTAACTTTCCATTATTGAATACAAATTATAGATGTATATCTAGATCTTATATTACTCCCAACTTAGTAGTGCATAGAGAAAAGAATAAGGAAAAATAGCGTTCGTCTATAAAAGAAAAATAAGTACATTTGCAGTGTCTAATAATATACAATAGAATAAAAGAGTTTTTGTAATAATAATATAGTAATGAAAAATATCCTTATAATTGGGTCAACAGGCCAAATTGGTTCAGAGTTGGCAATGAAATTAAGAGCTACTTATCCTAATGGACAAGTTGTGGCAGGTTATATTCCTGGAGCAGCTCCTACAGGTGCATTAGCAGAATCAGGACCTTCAGAAGTTGTAGATATAACGAATGTACAACAAATAGCTGAAGTTGTTGATAAATATAAAATTGACACAATTTATAATTTGGCCGCTTTGTTAAGTGCAGTTGCAGAAGCAAAACCTCAATTAGCATGGAATATTGGTTTAGGAGGTCTTTTTAATGTATTAGAGATTGCTAGAGAAAAGAATTGTGCCGTGTTTACACCTAGTTCTATTGGAGCTTTTGGAGAAAATACGCCTAAAGACAATACTCCTCAAGATACTATTCAACGTCCTAAAACAATGTATGGAGTAACTAAGGTGAGTGGCGAATTACTTAGTGATTACTATTACAAACGTTTTGGTGTTGATACTCGCTCTGTTCGTTTCCCAGGTTTAATTTCAAATGTAACTTTGCCAGGAGGAGGAACTACAGATTATGCTGTGGATATTTATTATTCTGCAGTAAAAGAGGGTCGTTTTGTTTGTCCTATTCAAGAAGGAACTTATATGGATATGATGTATATGCCTGATGGACTTCGTGCAGCAATTGAGTTAATGGAAGCAGATCCTACACGCTTGAAACATCGTAATTCATTTAATGTTACTGCAATGAGTTTTGAGCCTAGTCAAATTGCCGCAGCTGTAAAACGTATTATTCCTGAATTTGAAATTTCTTATCAAATTGATGAATTGCGTCAAGGTATAGCAAATTCTTGGCCTAACTCTATTGATGATAGTTGTGCAAGAGAAGAGTGGGATTGGAAACCTGAGTACAACTTGGAAACGATGAGTGAGGATATGATTCGTATTTTAAAAGAGCGTTATAATAAATAAACTCATAATTTAGTTAAATAATATACACCCTCTTGTTAGTGTTTTTGCTGGCAAGAGGGTTTTTTATACATAGTTTATAAAAGGATAGTCCCAACGGAATGCATTATCTTTGTGAAAATAAATAGATGTAAATTATGGCGTCAAGAGGAAAAGAAAGTCAAGCTCAAAAAATATTAATAATCTATACTGGAGGAACTATTGGAATGATAGAGGATCCAGCAACGGGGGCATTGAGAGCTTTTGATTTTGATCATTTGTTAGAGCAAATACCAGAAATTCAACGTTTTGGTTTTCAAATAGTGTCTCAGCAATTTGACCCTCCAATAGATTCTTCAGCTATAACAGTCGAGCACTGGCTTACATTAGCAAGTATTATAGAAGAAAATTATTCAGATTTTGATGGCTTTGTTGTCCTTCATGGGACAGATACAATGGCTTATTCTGCATCGGCATTAAGTTTCTTGTTAGAAGGTTTAGAGAAAGCTGTTGTATTTACAGGTAGTCAGTTGCCTGTAGGACGTCTTCGTACAGATGGAAAAGAGAATTTGATAACCGCTATCCAAATCGCTGCAGAAAAAAGAGAAGATGGTTCAGCGATGGTTCCAGAAGTTTGTATATTTTTTGACGCAAGTTTAAAGAGAGCCAATAGAACTATAAAGTGTAGTGCAGACCAATTTGATGCATTTGCTTCTTACAATTATCCCAGTTTGGCTCATGCAGGAATTCATATTAGTTATCAACAAAAGCATATTCATAGGTATGCAGAAGGAGAAAATAAATTAGGTCTCAGGGTAGCTAAGAAAATGGATCCTAATGTTGCAATTTTAAAACTTTTTCCAGGAATAGAGCCATCAGTAGTAGATGCTATTTGTAGTTTATCTTCTATAAAAGCAATTGTTATGGAGACCTATGGCAGTGGAAATGCTACTACAGAGCCATGGTTTTTAGAACTACTTTCAAAGACTATTTCTCGAGGGGTAATCGTTGTTAATATTACGCAATGTGCTTCAGGTATGGTGGATATGCAATGTTACAATACGGGAATTCAGTTAAGAAAAATGGGTGTCGTGTCTGGTTACGATATGACAACAGAAGCTGCTGTTACTAAATTGATGTATCTCCTAGGTCAAGGATATACAAGTCAAGAAGTCGCACGATTGATGGAGCTTCCTTTTTGTGGCGAATTGACCGCTTCAGTAGAGTAAGGGACGATGGTTCGATTCCTTAGTTTTTCTAGTGGAAGTAGCGGTAATTGTTATTATTTAGAATCTTCCGAAGGTTCTTTGTTAATTGATGCAGGGATAGGAGTTAGAGCAATTAAAAAAAAGTTTAAAGAACACGATTTAGATCTTTCACGCTTGAAGGGTCTCATAGTTACGCATGAACATGCAGATCATTTTAGAGGAGTTGCAAGTTTAGTTAGTAGTTTGCATATCCCCGTTTTTTCTTCAGAATTAACTTTTCGTGCAGTTTTTATGTCAAGGAGGAAGGATAGAGGAGTTTTACAAGGTGAAAAATTATATTCTTTATCACCACATGAGCCTTTTTTTTTGGCAGGATTTGAAATAACTCCTTTTTATGTTCCTCATGATTGTGCTGGGAATATGGGGTACTATATTAAAAGAAATCATTTTTCGTTTGCTTTAGTTACAGATGTCGGAAGTGTTACATCGGATATTTTGCGTTATCTTTCTCGAGCAGACCATCTTGTATTAGAAGCAAACTATGATTATAAGATGCTTGTAGAAGGGAAATATCCAGATTATTTGAAAGAAAGAGTTTTAGGCCCTAAAGGGCATTTAGGAAATAAGGAATCGGCAGAATTATTATCTCAAATCTATCACTCAGCTCTAAAGAATGTTTGGCTTTGCCATCTGAGTAAGGATAATAATTTGCCAGAGCTTTGTATGGAGACTTTTTTGGAAGTACTTTCATATCATAATGTTAATTTAAATTCTCAATTTTCCTTACATATATTGCCAAGATTAGCTTCTAGTTCTATGTTTGTGTTAGAAGATTAAAGTAAATATTTTTATATATTTGCTCCTAATATAAAATTTATTAGATATGAGTTTAGAAGAAAAAAAGGAAGTTTTGCAAGAAGGTGCAAGGTGTTCTTGTGGTCCAGCATGTAAATGTGGACCTGTTTGTAATTGTCCTCCTGACTGTCGTTGTGGAATGCTTGAAGACGAAGATGCTCTATAAAGAGGGGATTTAAGGGGTTTATTTTTTTTAGACCTTTTTTTAAAGGTAAGAGGGATACTTTTTATCTTTAGTAGTTGTGTGTTAAATATAAAATTGTATCTTTGCAGTTGGTTATATCATTGCGGTAATAGCTCAGTTGGTAGAGCATCAGCTTCCCAAGCTGAGGGTCGCGAGTTCGAGTCTCGTTTACCGCTCGTATTAATAAAGTGTATAAAATTAGTTATAAAATAAGTTAGATAAATTATGGTTATTATTCCAATCAAAGAAGGCGATAATATTGAAAAGTCTTTAAAGATTTACAAAAGAAAAATTCAGCAAATTGGGGTTGTTCGTGAGGTAAGAAAACGCCAAGCATTTAATAAGCCTTCTGAGGTAAAACGTAAAAAGAGAGAGAAAGCGGTTTACGTTCAAGCTCTTCGTCAACAAGAAGAACTTCTATAGTAGTTCTTATTACTACAGCTAAAAGCTTGTAGTTTTTTTGTTTGGTAAAGTGAGAACTGTGTGTCTGTTGGGGATGCACGGTTTTTCTTTGTATCTACTGTAGAATGATGAAAGATAGAGAGTGGTTGCAGCAATTTCTTGATTATTTAAGGTATGAGAAGCAATATACGGATTGTACTTTAGAAAGTTATGAGGGGGATTTGTTGCAATTTGTTGCGTATGTAGAGTCTTTAAATCTTGGATGGGAAGCTCCTACAGAAGGGGATAAAGATTTGCTAAGGTCTTGGCTCTCATCTTTAATGGATAATGGATATAAAGCTTCTTCGGTTCAAAGGAAGCTCAGTACTATAAAATCTCTCTATCGCTATTTAGTGCGGATTAAGTTTTTAGAAAAAAATCCAGCTATTGTAGTTAGAGGGCCTAAATCAGAAAAACCTCTTCCAGCTGTTTTAGATGAAAAGTTGGTTGAAAGTCTTTTGGATGATAGTGATGTTGACTTTTCTGACTTTGAGTCGTTAAGAAATCAGTTGATTTTTGAAGTCCTTTTTCAGACTGGATTGCGTAGAGCAGAGCTAGTGGGGTTAAAAGGGAGGGATGTAGATCTTTCACTTTGTCAGCTAAAGGTTTTAGGAAAAGGAAAGAAGGAGAGAGTAGTCCCTTTTGGAGAGGGGTTGAAAGAGCGAATAAAACAGTATCTGGATTTAAAGAGAGAAAAATTTGGAGAAACTGAAGTTTTTTTTGTTTCTTTGAGTAGTAAAGGTCTGTCGGGAGACGAAGTATACCAAATTGTTAGTAAGAAGTTAGAAGGAGTTGTCGGACTAGCTCGTAGAGGACCTCACGTTTTTAGGCATACATTTGCAACAGCTATGCTAAATAATGGTGCAGATTTGATGTCTGTAAAAGAATTGTTAGGGCATTCTAGTGTAAGTACTACGGTGAAGTATACGCATACTTCCTTGTCAGAGCTAAAAAAAATGTATAACGCTCATCCGAGAGCAAAAAAGAAATAAAAGTTATGGACGTACGTATTAAAGCAATTCATTTTACTCTTTCTTCAGAGTTGGAGGATTTTGTTCAAAAAAAACTTTCTAAAATAGAAAGATTTTGTGATTCCATAGAAGCTGCAGATGTTGTCTTGAGTATGGAAGTTAAGAATGATAAGGAGGCGGTTAAGGTGGCTTCGTTACGTTTGTTAGTGAGTGGCCCCGATTTTTTTGCAGAAAAGACAGCAAGTTCTTTTGAAGAGGCTGTAGATTTGGCAATAGATGCATTGAAACGTCAAATAGAAAAGCAAAAAACGTCTCGTTAGTTTTTAGAGCAAAGAAAAACTTTATAAAACAGCTTGTAAATTCAGAAAATAGTTATATCTTTGTGTCTGATATTGTGTTTTCTCTTTTATAGGAGATTTACAATAAAGATAAAGAGACCTGATGTTGTGAGGTTGAGAATCTTAAAAGGCCAGTGTAGCTCAGGGGTAGAGCACTTCCTTGGTAAGGAAGAGGTCTCGGGTTCAAATCCCGACACCGGCTCAGACATGTTAAGAGGAAATAATATAAAAGAAACTATATAATATATTATAATATAAAATTATGGCAAAAGAACATTTTAATAGAACCAAGCCACACGTTAATATCGGTACAATTGGTCACGTAGACCATGGTAAGACGACTCTTACTGCTGCTATTACAAAAGTTTTGGCTGAAGCAGGTCTTTCAGAAGCTCGTTCTTTCGATTCTATCGATAACGCTCCTGAAGAAAAAGAAAGAGGTATTACAATTAATACTTCTCACGTAGAATATGAAACAGCTAATCGTCACTATGCACACGTAGACTGTCCAGGTCACGCCGATTATGTAAAGAACATGGTTACTGGTGCGGCTCAAATGGATGGTGCTATTATTGTGGTTGCAGCTACTGACGGTCCTATGCCTCAAACTCGTGAGCATATTCTTTTAGCTCGTCAAGTAAACGTTCCTCGTATCGTTGTATTTATGAATAAATGCGACCTTGTTGAAGATGAGGAAATGTTAGAGTTGGTAGAAATGGATATGCGTGAATTACTTTCTTTCTATCAATATGATGGAGATAATACTCCTATCATTCGTGGTACTGCACTTGGAGCTTTAAATGGAGACCCTGATGGTGTAGCTAAAGTTATGGAATTGATGGAAGCTGTAGATAATTGGATTCCATTGCCTCCTCGTGACGTAGATAAACCATTCTTGATGCCTGTGGAAGATGTATTCTCAATTACAGGTCGTGGAACTGTTGCTACAGGTCGTATTGAAACAGGTCGTATCCATGTTAATGATGAAGTTCAGCTTATTGGTCTTGGAGCAGAAGGTCGTAAGACAGTTGTTACAGGAGTAGAAATGTTCCGTAAGCTTCTTGACGAAGGTGAAGCTGGAGATAACGTTGGTCTTCTTCTTCGTGGTATCGATAAAGAAGAAATTAAACGTGGTATGGTGTTGACTCACCCAGGTCAAGTTAAACCTCATAGCCACTTTAAAGCTGAGGTTTATATCTTGAAGAAAGAAGAAGGAGGTCGTCATACTCCATTTATGAATAAATATCGTCCTCAGTTCTATATCCGTACACTTGATGTGACAGGAGAGATTGGTCTTCCTGAAGGAACAGAAATGGTAATGCCAGGTGATAATGTAACTATTGATGTTAAGTTAATTTCTCCTGTAGCTTGTAGCGTAGGTCTTCGTTTCGCAATTCGTGAAGGAGGACGTACAGTTGGAGCTGGACAGATTACTGAACTTATCGAAGATTAATAATTGTAGATAATAAAAAGAAGAGTCTTTAATAAAGAAGGCTCTTCTTGAATACGGATTTAGCTCAGTTGGTAGAGCATCGGTCTCCAAAACCGAGGGTCGGGAGTTCGAGCCTCTCAATCCGTGCAAAAATTAGAAAAATATGAGTGTATTTACTAAAATATCAAAAAGCGTAAATGATTCTTATGTAGAATTAGTGCACAAGGTTTCTTGGCCAACTCGTAAAGAATTGACAAGTAGTGCAGTGGTAGTTATGATTGCATCTGTAATTATTGCGTTATGTATCTTTTTTATGGATACAGTGTTTAGTTTTATAATGGATTATGTGTACGCATTTTTTAAGAAATAATGCACGTAATTAAGTATTTATTGTAGGAATGAAATCGGTTGATAAAAAATTTTACGTACTTCGCACTTTTTCTGGAAAAGAAAAGAAAGTTGAGGAGATGTTGAATAAAGAGATAGGGGATGAAAATGGAGCAAATGTGAAATCTCCTTTTTATGGACGTCTTTTTAGAGCGATTGTTCCTATGAAAAAGGAGGTCAAGAAAAATAATAAGACCGGTAAAATGGAGGCTAAAGATAAGCCTTCTATGCCAGGTTATGTTCTGATCGAGGCCATTATGACAAATGAGCTAAGAGAAGACTTGCGTCTGTTACCTGATGTAATGGGATTTCTAGGAAATATGAATCCAGAAGCATTGAGTACAGCAGATGCCTACAGAATGTTAAGAAAAGCAGATTTTCAAACTGAAAATGAGGATTCTATATATGAAATAGAATATCTTGTTGGAGATAATGTGAGAATTGTTGATGGTGCTTTTTCTGGGCATTCTGGAATTGTTGATGAAGTAAATAAAAATAAAAAAGAGCTCAAGGTGATAGTAAAGATGTTCGGAAGAAATTCTTTGCTAGAGCTTGGATATGCAGAAGTGGAGAAAGTTTAATATTTTGTTACGAGTATTATTCTAAATCATAAATAATTGCTTCAAATTTTATTTATGGTTTCTTTTCTGTAATAAGTGTTCATAAAAATAAAAAAAGAAAATGGCTAAAGAAATTGCTGGGCAAATAAAATTGCAGATAAAAGGTGGGGCTGCAAATCCTTCACCTCCCGTAGGGCCTGCTTTAGGTGCAAAGGGGATTAATATCATGGAGTTTTGCAAACAATTCAATGCCAGAACACAAGACAAGCCTGGAAAAGTATTGCCAGTGGTAATTACTTTTTACGCAGATAAGTCTTTTGACTTTATTGTTAAAACTCCTCCAGTAGCTGTACAGTTACTTGAAGCTGCTAAAGTTAAGTCTGGTTCTGCTGAACCAAACCGAAAAAAAATAGCAGAAATTACATGGGAGCAAGTTAAGACAATTGCACAGGATAAAATGCCAGACCTTAACTGTTTTACTATAGCTTCAGCAATGAAGTTGGTAGCAGGTACTGCTCGCAGTATGGGAATTGTGGTAAAAGGAGACTTTACGGAATAATAACTAAGATTCAATTTGAAAATGAGCAAACTAACAAAAAAACAAAAATTAGTAGCAGAGAAGATTGAACTTGGCAAATTCTACAGTTTGGAAGAAGCTTCTTCATTAGTGAAGGAGATAACTTTTACGAATTTTAATGCTTCAGTTGATGTAGATATTCGACTAGGAGTAGATCCTCGTAAAGCAAACCAAATGGTTCGTGGAGTTGTTACATTACCTCATGGAACAGGTAAGGAAGTGCGTGTTCTCGCGTTGTGTACACCTGATAAAGAAGCTGAAGCTAAAGAAGCTGGAGCTGACTATGTTGGGTTAGATGAATATATAGAAAAAATAAAAAGTGGATGGACAGATATTGACGTAATCATCACTATGCCTGCTATAATGGGTAAAATTGGTGCATTAGGTCGTGTGCTTGGTCCTAGAGGTTTGATGCCTAATCCTAAGAGTGGAACCGTAACAAATGAAATCGGTAATGCTGTTAGAGAGGTGAAGGCTGGTAAAATTGACTTTAAAGTTGATAAAACTGGTATTATTCATACTTCTATAGGTAAGGTGTCTTTTACTCCAGAGCAAATTAAGGAAAATGCAGCAGAATTTATCAATACGATTATTCGCTTAAAACCTTCTTCAGCAAAGGGGACTTACCTCAAGAGCATCCATATCTCTAGCACAATGAGTGCCGGTATTAAGATCGATCCAAAATCAGTTGAATCCTAAAAATAGATTTGATTATGAGAAAGGAAGTAAAAAATACTGTAGTAGAGATGCTCTCAAGCAATCTAAAACAATACCCTCATTTTTATCTAGTAGATATTGAAGGGCTTGATGCTGAAAAAACAGCAGAATTGAGAGCCGAATGTCATAAAGGGGATGTAAAACTTGTTGTTGTAAAAAACACACTTCTTAGAAGAGCTTTTTCAGATCAGGATGTTGATTTCTCAGAACTTTATAAAGTTTTGAAAGGAAATACAGCAGTAATGTTCACAGAAGAAGCAAAAACTCCAGCAAAGATTATAAAATCTTTTTTGAAAGAAAACAAAGAGTTAGGAAAGCCTGTATTAAAGGCAGCTTATGCTCAAGAAGGTTTCTACGTTGGAGCAGAACATCTAGAAGCACTTGTTTCTATTAAGAGCAGAGAAGAATTGTTGGCAGATGTACTTGTCCTTCTTCAATCTCCTGCAAAGAATCTAGCCTCATCACTTCAATCAGTTGGGCATAAGATTCACAATGTCCTCAAAGCAATAGAGGAAAAATAAAAATAAAAAAAACAAAAATAAAAAATAAAAAAGATCATGGCAGATATAAAAGCTATCGCTGAACAAATCGTAAACCTAACTGTTATTGAGGTTAATGAATTGCTAACTATCCTAAAGGATGAGTATAATATCGAACCTGCAGCAGCAGCAGTTGCTGTTGCAGCAGCTGGACCAGTTGCTGGTGCAGAAGCAGAAGAAAAAACATCTTTTGATGTAGTTCTTAAGAGTTTCGGTTCTGCTAAGCTTCAAGTTGTTAAGGCTGTAAAAGAACATTGTGGTCTAGGACTTAAAGAAGCTAAAGATATTGTAGATGCAGCTCCTGCAACTCTTAAAGAGGGTGTAGATAAAGCAACTGCAGATGCAATGAAAGCTGCTTTAGAAGAAGCAGGTGCTGAGGTAGAACTTAAGTAAGTTGCTTTTCAGTTCCTGTGTATCAGGATATTATGGTTAAGAACTCCTCTTAGAGGAGTCTTAACCATTTCGTGTCTACACTTCACATATTGTGTTAACTAAATAAAAATCAACTTGATGGACAATTCAATATTATTAAAAAGAGAGAGCTTTTCAAAGATAAAAAGTTCGCTCGCTTTTCCCGATGACTTTTTAGAAGTTCAACTAAAGTCTTTTCAAGATTTCTTTCAATTAGATACCCCTGCAAATTCAAGAAGAGAAGAGGGGTTATATAAAGTTTTTGCAGCAAATTTCCCAATTTCGGATACTCGCAATAGTTTTACCTTAGAGTTTATAGACTATTTTGTTGATCCTCCTAAATACAGTATAGAAGAATGTATTAGTAGAGGTTTAACATATAATGTTCCTTTAAAAGCTCAGTTAAAACTATCGTGTAGTGATGCAGAACATATAGATTTTGAAACAAAAGTTGAAGAAGTCTTTTTAGGTTCAATTCCTTATATGACGCCTAGTGGAACTTTTGTCATAAATGGAGCAGAGCGTGTTATTGTATCTCAATTACATCGTTCACCAGGTGTTTTCTTTAGTTCAACAATTTTAGCAACAGGAGTAAAAAGTTATTCTGCTCGTATTATACCTTTTAAGGGAGCTTGGATAGAGTTTGCAACAGATGCAAATGATGTTCTTTATGCTTATATCGATCGTAAAAAGAAATTACCCATCACAACACTTCTTAGAGCTGCTGGGATTGCTTCTGATTATGAAATATCTAAAGCATTGGGATTAGATGAAGAAGTAGATGCTAATAAAAAAACATTAAAAAAATATAAAGGACGTCGCTTAGCTCAACGAGTTGTTAGTACAACTTATGAAGAAATGGCAACAGAGGATGCTGCCGGAGAAATTGTAGCATTTCATCGTCTTAATGTAGATTTAGAGAGAGGGTCTGTACTAGATGACGAAGCTATAGAGATCATTTTGAACAATTCAGATATTCAAAATGGTGTCAAGAAAGTTATGCTTCAAAAAGAAGAAGGAGATATTTCTATAGCAAATCAGATTATTTCAAATACATTATTAAAAGATACTTGTTTTAATGATGTTGATGCTTGGAGATATATATATACCTTGCAACGTACAGCAGACGCTCCTGATGATGATGCTGCAAAAGAAAATTTCAATAATTTATTCTTTACAGATCGTCGTTATGATTTAGGTGAAGTCGGTCGTTATCGTATCAATAAAAAATTAAATCTAGATATTGATATTGATACAACAGTATTAACTCAAGATGATATTTTAGCTATAGTTCGTTATTTGTTAAACTTGGTTGAAACAAATGCTATAGCTGATGATATTGACCACTTGTCAAATCGTCGAGTTCGTACGGTTGGAGAGCAGCTTTACGCTCAATTTGGAGTAGGTTTAGCTCGTATGGCACGTACGGTAAGAGAGAGAATGAATGTCCGAGATAATGAAGTATTTACACCGATTGATCTTGTAAATGCAAAGACAGTTTCTGCTGTAGTTAGTTCATTTTTTGGGACCAATCAATTATCTCAATTTATGGATCAGACAAACCCTTTAGCGGAAATTACACATAAACGTCGTTTGTCAGCTTTGGGACCAGGTGGATTAACCAGAGAACGTGCTGGTTTTGCTGTTCGAGATGTTCATTATACGCATTATGGCCGTTTGTGTCCAATTGAAACCCCAGAAGGTCCTAATATTGGACTAATTTCATCTTTGTGTGTATATGCAAAGATTAATAAGATGGGATTTATAGAAACTCCTTATAGAGAGGTGAAAGATGGTAAAGTAGATCTCTCAGCAAAAGGACTTTCATATTATACAGCAGATCAAGAAGAAGAAAAATGCGTTGCTCAAGGAAATGCTCCATTAGACAGTAAAGGTAACTTAATTAATGAGCGTGTAAAATCTCGTTTAGGTGCAGATTTCCCAGTAGTTTCTCCTAAAGAAGTTCATTTGATGGATGTGTCTCCTTCACAAATTGCTTCTATTGCTGCGTCCTTAATCCCATTTTTGGAACATGATGATGCCAATCGTGCATTGATGGGATCTAATATGATGCGTCAAGCAGTGCCTTTGATTTGTCCAGAAGCTCCAATTGTAGCAACAGGAGTAGAGAAATATCTCGTAAAGGATTCAAGAAGTCAGATAATGGCTGAAGGAAAAGGAGAGATTGTTTATGTAGATTCTGAGAAAATATCTATTCGTTATGACAAAACCGAAGAAGATCTTTTAGTAGAATTTGACAGTCCTATCGTTTCTTATAATTTACCTAAATATAGAAAAACCAATCAGAGTACAACAATCAACTTAAAGCCTATTTGTAAATTAGGAGATAGAGTTGAAAAAGGACAAATCTTAACAGATGGTTATGCTACCGATAAGGGAGAATTAGCTCTTGGACGTAACATATTAGTTGCTTATATGCCTTGGAAAGGCTATAACTATGAAGATGCAATTGTTTTAAATGAAAGAGTTGTTAGAGAAGATTTATTTACGTCAGTACACGTAGATGAGTATTCCTTAGATATACGAGAAACGAAAATAGGGGTTGAGGAGCTAACACGAGATATTCCAAATGTAAAAGAAGATGCAATTCGTAATCTTACAGAAGATGGAATTATTAGAGTTGGTGCAACAGTAAAACCTGGAGATGTTTTAATTGGTAAAGTAACTCCAAAGGGAGAATCTGATCCAACTCCAGAAGAAAAGCTCTTAAGAGCAATTTTTGGAGAAAAGGCAGGAGATGTAAAAGATGCATCTTTAAGAGCAAATCCATCATTAAAGGGAGTTGTAATTGATACCAAATTATTCTCAAAGAATATTCAATCAAAGTCTAGAAAAGAAACGAAAGAGATTATTGCTTCTCTAGATAAAGAGTTTGAGGTTAAATATGAAGAGCTTCGTAAAATCTGTAATGAAAAACTAAGAAAAATTCTTCTTGGGAAAAAAGCAAATTTTGTTTGTGATCATTCTGGTTTAGTTATTCTTCAAAAAGGAGAAATATTTACAGAAAAGATTATAGAAAATCTAGAATTACGAACACTTAATCCAATAGATATTACAGAGGAGGAAGAAACAAACGCTTTATTTGCTCGATTGCATCGTAATTATAACCGTCGTTATAAAGAGATTGAAGCAGATAAAAGAAGATGTCATCAAGATAAAACAATTGGGGATGAATTACCTAGTGGAATTGTTCAAGTTGTAAAAGTATATATTGCTAAAAAACGAAAAATCCAAGTTGGAGATAAAATGGCAGGACGTCATGGAAATAAAGGTATTGTTTCTAAGATTGTTCGTCAGGAAGATATGCCTTTCTTGGAAGATGGAACACCCGTAGATGTTTGTCTAAATCCTCTTGGAGTACCCTCACGAATGAACTTAGGACAGTTGTTTGAAGCAGTTTTAGCTTTCGCTGGAAAGAAACTAGGAAAACATTATGAAACTCCTATTTTTGATGGTGCTTCTTTAGAAGAAATTAATGAAGAATTAAAGAAAGCAGGACTAGAACCAGCAGGTAAAACTCAGTTATATGATGGGGAAACTGGAGAAAAGTTCTTACAAAAAGCAACTGTTGGAGTGACTTATTTCTTAAAATTAGGTCACATGGTAGATGATAAAATGCATGCTCGTTCAATAGGTCCTTATTCATTAGTTACACAACAGCCTCTAGGAGGTAAGGCTCATTTTGGAGGACAACGTTTTGGAGAGATGGAAGTTTGGGCTTTAGAAGCCTTTGGAGCATCTCATATCCTTCAAGAGATTTTGACAATAAAGAGTGATGATACGCTAGGTCGTTCAACTGCTTATGAATCGATTGTAAAAGGAAAACCAATGCCAAAACCTAGTATTCCTGAGTCTTTAAACGTACTTATCCAAGAACTTAGAGGACTTGGACTTAAGTTAGAACTAACAACAGAAGAAAATAAATCCGAAAGCAAATAGTAGATATGGGATTTAGAAAAGAAAAAAAGATTAGCAGTGACTTTACAAAAATGGTCCTATCTTTGGCTTCTCCAGAAGATATTCAAAGTAATTCTTGTGGAGAGGTTACAAAGCATGAAACAGTTAGTTATCGTACGCTAAAACCAGAGCGTGATGGACTTTATTGTGAACGTATTTTTGGACCTGTAAAAGATTTTGAGTGTCATTGTGGCAAATATAAAGGGATAAAATATAAAGGCATTACATGTGATATGTGTGGTGTCGAGATTACTCAAAAGATGGTGCGTCGTGAACGAATGGGGCATATAGCCTTAAAAATTCCAGTTGTTCACGTTTGGTATTCTCGTTCAAATCCTAATAAAATCGCTTATTTGTTAGGATTACAATCAAAGGTTTTAGATTCTATTATCTATTATGAATCTTATGTTGTTCTTCAACCTGGAATTTTTAATGCGGAAAATGTAGATTCAGAAGGTAATGAAAATGAGATTTTATTATCAAAGAATGAAATTATCTCAAATGAAAGATTTGAAGAAATAGAATCTCATCTTTATGAGAAATATCCAGAAAATCCTCAATTAGATAACAGCGATCCCAATAAGTTTATAGCAAAATCTGGTGCAGAAGCTATCTATGATATGTTAGCAAGTCTAGATTTAGATGCTCTAGCAGAAGAATTGCATGAAAAAGTTGAAACGGAAACATCGCAGCAACGAAAAGCAGAGGCTTTAAAGCGATTGCCAGTTGTAGAAGCATTCCGTAAGTCTAAGGGGATTAATAAACCTGAATATATGATCTTAAAAAATATTCCGGTTATTCCTCCTGATTTGCGTCCATTAATGCCTCTAGATGGAGGACGTTTTGCTACGTCAGATTTGAATGATTTGTATATACGAGTAATTACTCGTAATAATCGTCTAGGTCGAATGATTGAAGCAGATGCTCCTGAAGTAATTAAGAGAAATGAAAAAAGAATGCTTCAAGAGGCAGTTGATGCTCTTTTTGATAATTCTAGAAAAGCAGTTGCATTCAAAAGTGATAACGGACGAGCTCTAAAATCTTTATCAGATAGTTTAAAAGGTAAACAAGGTCGTTTTCGTCAAAACTTATTAGGAAAGCGTGTAGATTATTCAGGACGTTCTGTTATTGTAGTTGGTCCAGAATTAAAAATGAATGAATGTGGTCTTCCAAAGGATATGGCTGCAGAGCTTTATAAACCATTTATTATGGCAAAACTTCTTGACAGAGGTCTTGCAGGTTCTACTAAGAAAGCCAAAGAAATGGTTGATTTTCGAGAAGATCCAATGGTTTGGGAGATCCTAGAATTAGTTATAAAGGGACATCCCGTACTATTAAATCGAGCTCCAACTCTTCACCGTTTAGGTATTCAGGCATTTCAACCAAAGTTGATAGAAGGTAAGGCTATTCAGTTACATCCTCTAGTTTGTGCAGCTTTTAATGCCGATTTTGATGGAGACCAAATGGCCGTACATCTACCATTAGGAAATGAAGCGATTGCAGAGGCTCAATTATTAATGTTAGCTTCTCATAATATCTTAAATCCTGCAAGTGGAGAACCCATAACAGTACCATCTCAGGATATGGTATTGGGTCTTTATTATATATCAAAATTGAGAAAATTAAATGAAGAAGAAAAAGCTTTTGCTCAAGCTGTTGCTGAGAAAAAGGCTTTAGATCATATATTTTATAGTTCTCAAGAAGCTTATATTGCTTACGATAATAAAAAGATAGACATTCATAAACCTATAAAAGTTTATGTCCCTAATGCAGAAATTAAGGATGGGAAACAAGTTCCAGGAATTGTAGAAACATCAGTCGGAAGATTAATGTTTAATGATTTAGTTCCTAATGAATTAGGTTATATTAACGAAGTGCTAGGAAAAGCTTCATTAAAAAGAATTATTAAACAAGTTCTAACATTTGGAGTTGCGAGAGCAGCAGAATTCTTGGATGGAGTAAAAAATCTAGGTTTCCGTATGGCCTTTGTAGGAGGTCTGTCATTTAATCTTCAAGATGTGATTATTCCAGAGGAGAAAGCGGGCATGATTGCAAAATCAGTAGAAGAAGCTGAAGATTTTGTAGCACAGTGTCAATTTGGTAATATATCTCCAGAAGTTCGTCACTCTAAAATTGTGGCAACTTGGACAAAGACGACTAAAGATCTTACCGAATTAGTAATGAAACGCTTTAAGGAAGATCAAGATGGATTCAACAGTATCTATATGATGTTGGATTCGGGAGCTCGTGGTTCAAAAGAACAAATTCGTCAGTTAGCTGCTCTTCGTGGTTTGATGATGAAACCTCAAAAAAATGCAAATGATGGAGAGGCTGAAATTGAGAACCCAATTACATCAAACTTCTTGGAAGGGCTTTCGGTATTGGAGTATTTTATCTCTACTCACGGTGCGAGAAAAGGATTGGCCGATACTGCACTAAAAACAGCCGATGCAGGGTATTTGACTCGTCGATTAGTTGATGTTTC
>PDWI01004662.1_pt1 | contig 24890 bp, 17 predicted proteins | sample 1430891 | NCBI WGS metagenome assembly PDWI01 (sample SAMN01162508, study PRJNA174530) | Oral metagenome, whole genome shotgun sequencing project. | biome: Marine environment; feature: Marine mammal; material: Swab sample of the gingival sulcus; isolation source: swab sample of gingival sulcus...
CCTATAAAATGAAAAACCAGAGTAAAACTAGTTTTACTCTGGTTTAATTTATTATTTTTCACCCTTATTAACCTGTAACGGCTATTTAGGACTAGTCATGAAAAAAGAAAATTATTTGTCGCTATCAAGAAATATGGTCTGTTCCCGGTTTGGCCCAACAGAAGCGATGGTTATCGGGAGGTTCATTTCATCTTCTATAAAATTAATGTAATTGTTTAATTCTTCCGGAAATTCATTCTGATCTTTGATTTCAGTAAGCGTGGTTTGCCAGCCGGGTAATTCAACATAAACCGGTTTTACATCATCGTTCAGTTCATAGGGGAAATGTTCAATTTTTTTGCCATCTATTTCATAGCCAACACAAATTTTTATGGTTTCAAACTGATCGAGAACATCGGCTTTCATCATAGTCAATTGCGTAACTCCGTTGAGCATAGCCGAATATTTTAAAGCCACCAGGTCAAGCCATCCGCAGCGCCTTGGCCTGCCGGTTGTAGAACCAAACTCGTTGCCTGCAATGCGCATTTTTTCACCTGTTTTATCCAATAGCTCGGTAGGAAAGGGGCCCATGCCTACGCGTGTGCAATATGCCTTGAAAATGCCATATACTTCTCCAATTTTCTGTGGCGCAATACCCAATCCGGTACAGGCTCCGGCGCAAATAGTATTCGAACTTGTAACAAAAGGATAAGAGCCGAAATCTATATCAAGTAAAGTGCCTTGTGCACCTTCTGCCAAAACCGATTTATTTTCGTTTAACAGATGATTCAGAAGATGTTCTGTATCTACAATCTGATATTGCTTTATCAATTCGATTCCTTCAAACCATTCTTTTTCGCATTCATCCAACGATTTTTGATAGTCGTAACCGTAAAAGTCGCGCAAAAGCAGCTTGTGGTTGTCAACACGATCGATATATTTTTGTTTGAAATTATGCATAATGTCACCCACACGTAATCCTTCGCGGCCAATTTTATCGCGGTAAGTAGGCCCAATACCTTTTAGCGTGGAGCCAATTTTGGTTTTGCCTTTTTTTTCTTCCGATGCTGCATCGAGTAACCGATGGGTTGGCAAAATCATATGTGCTTTTTTCGAAATGAACAGGTTGCCGGTAATATCTACACCCAACTTATTTAGCGATTCAATCTCTTTTTTAAAAATAATTGGGTCGATAACAACCCCGTTACCAATAATATTAATTTTGTTATCCCTGAAAATTCCGGAAGGAATAGTGTGTAAAACATGCTTAATCTTATTGAACTCTAATGTATGGCCTGCATTTGGGCCACCCTGAAAACGTGTTATAACATCATAACGAGGCGTTAATACATCCACAATTTTCCCTTTCCCTTCGTCTCCCCATTGAAGGCCCAGTAGAACATCTGCTTTCATTTGGTTTTGATTTTTATTTCACATACAAAACCGTGAAAACCGAATCGGTAACGACGCAATTCTCACGGTCATAAAAATTACTGTTTAAAAGTACAAATTTTTATTTCAATGACATAAAAAAAACTATCACTTTTAGATGGAACTTATGCAGTAGGTTCCGTATTAGATTCATTTTTTTGCTTCACCATAAATATAGAGGGTATGGTGCGATAAGATGAACCCATTTTGGGCGCATGCATCTTCAATGATCTCTCTTATTCGTGGGTCGTAAAATTCAACCACATTCCCATTGTTGATATCAATAATGTGGTCGTGTCGCATGTTGGCAAATGCTTTCTCAAATTGCGCAATGTTTTTGCCAAATTGATGTTTAACCACCAGTTTGCAGTTGAGAAGAAGGTCAATGGTATTATACAGTGTAGCCCTGCTTACACGGTAATTGTTGTTTTTCATTGAAATATACAACGACTCCACATCGAAGTGGCCATCGTGGTTATAAATTTCTTCCAGAATAGCGAATCTCTCCGGTGTTTTCCGATGTCCATTTTTCTCCAAATATTCAGAGAACATGTACAGCACTGTTTCTCTGACCTTCTGGTTATTCATAGTTAAACTAATTTTAAATAAGACTTAAAAATAAAATAATTTTTTTATTTTTTATCGGCTAATGACATTAATCATATAAATCTTTTATCCTTGAAACGTTGTCTATTCCTTTAATTTTTTTTAATTGGGAGATAAGGTTGTTGAGGTCTTCGGTGTTATGAATGTAGAGAAACAGATCGCCTTTGAAAATTCCTTCATTGGTGTCAAATTGAACTGAACGCATATTGATGTTATGCTCATTGGAAATGATGTTGGCAACCTGGCTGAGGATTCCTGTGCGGTCGAAACCTTCTAGCTGCAATCGGGTAAGGAACGAATGCTTTTTAAACCTTGCCCATGCAGCGGTAACTATTTTTTCGCCCTGGTTGGCAAGGTACTTTGCAAGTATAGGGCAATCAGCCTTGTGTATGTTAACATGTTCATCTGTAATCAAATACCCCATAACATGATCGCCGGGTATGGGGTTACAGCATCGGGCCAGCGAGTATTTAACTTCGTCTTCGGCTTCGCGTAGAAGAAATGTTTTTTTCTTATCGATTTTTTTTTGTTTACTATTGTCTCCTTCCTGGTTCTTTAGTTTCTGCTGTGCTGCTTTCTTTTTATTGCCAAAAGTTATGTTCCAGTATTTTACAAGTTTATTTTCTGATTTTTTGCCCAAAATATGGCTTACATCATCTAAGTTTATAAAACCCATTCCTGCTTCGGAATATAATTGGTCTTTGTTGTTTAAATTATAGTGGGCGATAATTTTTTTCAGGTTATTCATCGTTAAAGGGGCACCTGCATTGACAATCGCTTTTTCAATTTTTTTCTTTCCTTCACTTATGTGTTTGTTTCTCTCCGTTTTAAACACATCTTTAATTTTGGCACGGGCTTTAGCTGTAGTTGTAAATTTTAACCATTCTAATTTTGGCAATTGGTTTTCTGATGTCAGTATTTCAATTTGGTCGCCACTTTGAAGCACATGGTTTATAGGCACTAGTTTTAAGTTAATTTTGGCGCCAATACATTTATTGCCAAGATCTGTGTGTATATGGTAGGCAAAATCAATAACAGTTGAGTTTTGTGGCATGGAAACCATATCGCCTTTAGGGGTAAAAACGTTAATGTCGGAACCGTTGAGGCTGAGTTTAAAATCGTCGAGAAATTCGAAAGCATCTGAATTGGGACTGTTTAAATGATCGCGGATGCGTTCGATCCATGTTTCCAGTTCGTTTTCGTAAGTGCTGATATCTTTATAACGGTAGTGGGCAGCAAAACCCCGGTTAGCAATTTCGTCCATTCGTTCCGTACGTATCTGCACTTCTACCCATTTTCCCTGTGGCCCCATAACTGTTACGTGTAATGATTCGTAACCGTTTACCTTTGGCAGGTTGATCCAGTCGCGTATGCGGTCGGGTTTGGGGCGGTAAATATCTGTAATAATGGATAATGCGTCAAAGCATTGTCTTTTCTCGGAAATGGCAGGGTTGGGTTTAATAATAATTCGAACAGCAAGAATGTCATAAATTTCATTAAATGCAACCCCTTTTTTCTGCATTTTTTGCCAAATCGAATAGCTTGATTTCAGCCGGTGTGTAACCTGGCAATCAAAATGTTCGGCTTTCATTCTTTCTTTAATGGGGGCTATGAATTTGTTTACCAGGTAATTTCTTTTTTCTTCCTGATTGTGCAATAAATAGTTTATCTGGTTGTATTCTTCCGGATGCTTGTATTTAAAGCTGAGTTCTTCCAGTTCTGTTTTAATGTTATACAGGCCAAGCCGATGCGCTAAAGGAACATAAAGAAATAAAGTTTCTCCTGCAATTTTTGCTTTTTTGTTTACCGGCATGGAATCAAGCGTTTGCATATTATGCAGCCTGTCGGCAATTTTTATAAGAATTACCCTTACATCATCAGAAAGGGTCATCAACATCTTTTTTAGTGTTAAAGCCTGCCTGGTGTCTGATTCACTTGAAAGTTTGGTTAATCCGTCAACAATACGCGCTACTTTTTCACCAAACATATTTTCTATGTCAGAAAGGCGGTATTCGGTATCTTCAACAACATCATGCAAAATTGCGGCAACTATTGAGGTGGCTCCCAGGCCCAGCTCCCTGGCTACTATTTTAGCCACTGCAATGGGGTGAATGATAAATGGTTCTCCCGATTTACGGCGCATACCATCATGGGCAGCATTGGCAAACCGGAATGCTTTTTCAATCCGCTCAATCCGCCCTTCATCGAATTTATTCCGTACTTCTTTTAAAAAGTCCTGGTAACTATCTTCGATGTACCTGATTTCTGCCGGTGTAAATCGTTGCACTTTTTAAGTGTTTGTGTAATAAACTATTTCTCTTTGAATCAGCTAAAGTATCAAATTTTTTCGTCACTTATCAACTTATTATATTGGTTTAATAATAAGTTCATCTCTGTTTTCAACTTTGGGAAAAAGTGGAACAATAAATTCCCGTCAACTCATCGCACCGCAATACCTACTGTAGTAGTGAAAGTTGATTTAACTGCTTGTGCTAAATTTTCGTATTTGTCTCATTAACAAGAGAATATATGGTTTTAGTCATGTTGTCCCAGTTAAAGCGTTTTTTTTCTTCAGCCATGTTTTTTTCAAATGTTGTTTTACGGTTATCTGCAAAATAATCTTTAAGTGCATCGCTGATTTTATTTTCATCAGGCAAAACAACATAACCAACTTTCATGTGTGGAACAATTTCGGCAAGCCCGCCAACATCTGTAACCAGAATGGGTTTATTGAAATGATAAGCGATTTGTGCAACTCCGCTTTGGGTTGCTGACTTGTAAGGTTGTACTACAATATCAGCGACATTGAAATAATTGGATACGGCAGAATTTGGAATATAATCTGTTTTTAAAATTAGCTGTTCAGCTATTCCCAATTCCTGAATCAACCTTGTGTATTTTTCTTCGTCGGTATAAAACTCTCCTGCAACAATAAGTTTGATTTTATTTTTTTTGAAAAAGCTATCGGCAAGGGCTTTGAGAAGTAAGTCCAGGCCTTTGTAGTCGCGTATGAATCCAAAAAATAGTATATACCGATATTCAGGAGCTAAATTTAACTTCTGAAGTGCAACTTCACGTTTTTCTATTTTTCCGTAATGGTCGTATATTGGATGTGGAGTGAGTTTTTTTGGTTTTTGGGCATCGAAGCGTTCAATATCTTTCAGCACACTGGCCGACATTGCAATAAAGGCATCTACACTATTCACGAAGTAGTTAATGAGAATTCGGTCTCCCGGTCTTTTTTCATGGGGAATAAGGTTATCGGTTAAAGCAATAACGCGCGTATGTTTGTTTTTTCGAATCTGGCGGCATATGGTTCCAAGGCTCATTGCCATAAAAGGAAGCCAGAACCGCACGATGATTATATCGGGACATGTTTTTTCAATTTTTCTGCCAATTTTTAACCAATTTAAAGGGTTTACAGAGTTAATCTCCCGCGTGATAGGGAATTCAAAACTGGCGTCAAAATCACTGAATTGGCTCTTCCCCGGAAAAAGAAAACCCGGGTATTGAACAGTGAATGAGATAATGTTTACCTCATGGCCTTCAGAATGAAGTTGTTTTGCTAAACGTTCGTTAAGTGCCGCTATACCACCACGAAATGGATGAGCTGGCCCTAATAGGGTTATTTTCATAATATTAGAATATTTTTATAAGTAAAAAACCACGCATTATTGCACTTGTCCGAAGTCGTTAAATAGTTTCAAACCTACATATTTATCAATTGGAAATGTAAAAATATTTTTATTAAGATCAACAATATTGAACCATCTGAAGCTTTGGCTGCCATTTTCCATTTTCTTAAAATCGAATGGGAGGGTTGATATTTTAAACCGAACCGGATTTTTTAGTTCAACCAAATAATAAACACTGATTAACTGGTGTTTACTGTAAAACTGTGCTTTTTGAAAAAAATCTGTGGTGTAATAATGTTGAATATTTTCAATTTCCTGCCCATTACATTCTTCTCTGAATTCTCTTTTGAGGCATTCAATAGTACCTTCTCCAAATTGAAGCCCTCCACCCGGAAATTTGGTCATTTTCATTCCCATCTGGAACTCATCGGTCAGCAAAATTTCATTATTGTTGCTGATAACAATGCCGTAAACCCTTATTAGATAATTTCCATCGGCCATTTTACAGGTGTCGGTTATTTTCAATAAAGTTAATTATTTCTGTTGATTCGGTTGGCTGAAACCAGTTCATTTTGGGGTCATTTCTGTGCCAGGTTAGTTGTTTGCGTGCATACCTGCGCGTATTGCGTTTGATTAGTTCAATGGCTTTCTCTCTGGTTATCTGTCCATCGAAATAGTGAAACATCTCGCGATAGCCCACTGTGTTTAAGGCATTGAGGTGTTTTTGAGGATACAGCAACCTGGCTTCTTTTTCCAGGCCGTCTTCAATCATTTTATCCACACGGGCATTTATGTTTTCGTAAAGCAATTTTCGTTCGCAATTTAGGCCAATTTTAAGAATTTCAAAAAAGCGTTGTTTTTTATCGTTAAGCCTGAATTTTGAAAAAGGCCTGCCTGTGGTGAGGCATACTTCAAGGGCATGTACAATGCGGTTAGGGTTTCTCAAATCAACCTTTAAATAGTAATCAGGATCCAATTGCTTCAATTGTAATCTTAATGGGCCAATTCCATCTTTGGAATACCTTTTTTTGAGTTCGTTTCTTATTTCGGGGTCAACATCTGGCATGGTGTCAATGCCATAACAAACGGCATCGATATACAACATAGAACCACCAACCATTACAACAATATCGTGTTTCAAAAACAATTTTTCAAGTAAAGCCAATATGTCTTTTATTGAATGATTTTGGATTAGGTAGTGTTTTATTCCTTTGCGGTCATGCTTGTCTGGCACTGCCGTTCCAATCTGCATTTCGCGGTATATCTGCCTTGAATCGGCAGAAATGATATCTGTATTGAAATGTAATGCAATATCGATACCGGTTTTTGTTTTGCCAATTCCGGTTGGCCCGGTAATAATTACTAAGGTTTTCTGCATTTTCTTCAAATCCTTCAACAAAAATAGGGACAAAAAAAGACTGTTCAAAAAATTGGACAGTCTTGTTCATTAATATTGGTAACCTTGTTTTTAAAAATCGTCCATCTCCCCAAAAATCTCGGTGTAATCTTCCAGTTCACCAAAATCCATATACACTTCCTCCTCAACTAATTCAGCCGTTTCTTGTGTATTGTAATCGTCTCCGAGTACCTGAGCAGGAACATCGCCATATTTTGAAGACACCAAAGGTTCACTAAGATTTTGATCCATAATAATTTCTATTAGTTCTATTAAAAAAAATCTGTCATTCAAAAAATCAAACGTGTAAATCAATTTTTGACCCTTTGAATTCAATAATGCACCAACTTTTGTTTTTTGCATTATGTTATAGGCTGCTCCATTCATTCCCAAATCCAGCATGGAAATTTCCCTGAGTTTGTGCCAGTGGCTGTCGGAAATAAAAAAGGAAGCTAACTGATGTGATTCATACCCTAAACTTTTTTGAATGATTGAATGGAAGTTGAAAAACGTGTGATTATCAGATAGTTTTATTCCCAATTGGAAATTTTTAGATTCTTGTGATGTGATTTGAAAATGAAAAATCATTAAATTCACTTTTATGAAATGCAATTCAAATTTTGACTGTTTTTAATCAAAATCCAAAAAAATATACCATGTTTTGTTAGATAAAATCTATCAAATTGTTCGTTTTTTATGGTGAGATATAAAAAAGCAGGCCGCTACAAAAAACTGATTTTAACCATTTTCGCTTTTAAATATTTGTTTAATAATAATAATGCTTTGGCCGGGAAGTAGTAAGTTGTAAAAAATGTTAAAATTTGTTTAACAGGATAAAATATCGAACAAATGCGACAATTATTCGTTAAAAAAAACCTTTTTAAAGAAATCAGGGTGTTAAACTTGTAACAGAACCATATTTTCGCTCACTAATAGCGTAACGAAATTCAAATAAATTAGTTTTTTGCCTAGTGAAAATAATGCCAGATGCGAAGCACAAAAATGTATTTAGAAAATATTAAAATTGCTCTGCAATCCGTAAGGGGCAATCTATTGCGCACTATTTTAACAGTGTTGATTATTGCTGTAGGTATTACAGCTTTGGTTGGTATTTTAACAGCAATCGATTCAATAAAAAATTCAATTACAAAGGAGTTTACATTTATGGGCGCCAATACCTTCACAATTTCGAGCAGGGGTATACGTGTGCAGGTGGGTAACCAACGTTACCGCACAAAAAACCATTCATATATTTCATACTATCAGGCAAGAGATTTTAAAGAAACGTTTGATTTTCCTGCTACTGTGGCAGTTTCGGTACATGCAACGGGAAAGGCGACTGTAAAATACGGTTCCGAAAAATCGAACCCAAACGTTCGGGTCACCGGAATCGATGAGAATTATTTATATACCTCAGGTTACGAAATAGCAAACGGACGGAGTTTCAGTAATGATGATATTGAGTCGGGCAGGAACGTGGTTTTAATAGGGAGCGGACTTGTAAGTAAAATCTTTAAAGGCGTTGAGTCGCCGCTGCAAAAAGTTATTTCCGTGGGCGGTGGTAAGTACAAAGTTATTGGTGTGTTAAAAGAAAAAGGCAGTGGTTTTGGAAGTGCGGGCGACCGGGTTTGTTTTATTCCTTATATAAATGCCCGTAATTATTTTTCTAGGCCAAATATGAATTTTAATTTGCAGGTGAAGGTTGATAAACCGGAATTGATGGATGCAGCAATGGGACAGGCTGAATCAACTTTCAGAACGGTGCGTAAACTAAACCCGCTGGACGAAACAGATTTTAATATTGAGAAAAGTGATAATATTGTAAACATTCTTTTAGAAAATATAAAAAATATAACGTTGGTAGCTACTATAATTGGGTTTATTACTTTGCTCGGTGCTGCCATTGGGCTAATGAATATAATGCTGGTTACAGTAACAGAACGTACCCGTGAAATTGGCGTAAGAAAGGCAATAGGTGCTACCGGCAGGATGGTTAAACAACAATTTCTTATTGAAGCTGTTGTAATCGGGCAACTAGGGGGAATTTTGGGAATAATATTGGGAATACTTGCGGGTAATTTGGTTTCTGTGATGATTGGGTCTTCTTTTATTGTACCCTGGGCCTGGATTTTATTAGGTGTTGCTTTATGCTTCGGTGTCGGAATTATATCAGGTTATTATCCGGCACAGAAAGCTTCCCGGTTAGATCCGATAGAATCATTACGGTATGAATAAAAAAAGGTGCCTAATGACACCTTTTTCTATACTATATTATAAATAGCGATCAAATAACTTCTTATTTTACACTATCCATATATTCAATCAACTCTACCACTTTGGCTGAATAACCTATTTCGTTATCGTACCAGGCTATTACTTTTACAAATTTATCTGTTAAGGCAATCCCGGCTTTTGCATCGAAAACAGATGTATTGGTTTCTCCAAGAAAGTCAGTTGAAACAACTTGATCTTCGGTGTAACCTAAAACACCTTTCATAGAGCCTTCCGAAGCTGCTTTCATGGCTGCGCAAATCTCTTCGTAGCTTGCACCTTTTGCAAGGCTGGCAGTTAAGTCAACTACCGATACATCGGGTGTTGGTATCCGAAAAGCCATTCCGGTAAGTTTCCCATTCAGGTCAGGAATAACTTTGCCAACGGCTTTAGCAGCCCCTGTTGAAGAAGGAATAATATTTTGTGCTGCACCGCGACCTCCACGCCAGTCTTTCATAGAAGGACCGTCAACTGTTTTCTGTGTTGCTGTGGTAGCATGTACGGTGGTCATTAATCCTTCGGTAATACCAAAGTTGTCATTCAGCACTTTGGCAATAGGTGCCAGGCAATTTGTAGTACAAGAGGCGTTAGAAACAAATGTCATGTCATTCTTATAAGAAGTGTTATTGACACCCATAACAAACATAGGCGTATCATCTTTCGAAGGAGCCGACATAATAACCTTTTTTGCACCAGCATCAATATGTCCCTGTGCTTTTTCTTTGGTAAGGAATAAACCTGTAGATTCAACAATGTACTCTGCGCCTACTTCTCCCCATTTAAGGTCGGCAGGATTTCTTTCAGAAGTAACACGTATTTTCTGGCCATTTACAACCAATGCGCCATCTTTTACCTCTACAGTACCTTTAAAACGCCCATGTGTCGAATCGTATTTCAACATATAAGCCATGTAATCAACATCAATAAGATCGTTTATTCCAACGACCTCAACATTTTCTTTAGTCATGGCAACACGAAATACAAACCGGCCAATTCGTCCAAATCCGTTAATGCCTATTTTAATCTTTGACATAATAGTGAAGTTTTAAAAATTATAAATAATGATTCTAAATAACTAATATACAGATGCACAAAGTAAATATTATTATTTTACAGCATCAAATGCCCGTTTTAAAATTTCTTAAAATCGTTTTAACCTTAATGATTATTTAAAAGAATTATTTCCTTAAAGTACACATAACATATAATATATTATATATACCCCTTAAATTGATAAAAGGCAGCTTGTTGATTTACTGCACAGCAGATGCTTTTTGAGGCGTCAAATAATCAATTGAACAGGAAGCTGTTTGATATGCATTTTTTATTTTAATCTTATCACTATTACTATTACTATAGGCAGGACAATTACAGGTTTTACACGACATAATAAAAAGAATGCACAGTGTACAAACAAAAAGTAGAATTATTTTTTTTCTGAAATTGATAATGTTGCGGGTTTTAAAAAAGTAAAATTTCATTACTTCTGGTTAAAGACATTATTAAAAACAATTTAAACTTATGATTAAAGCGAAAAAAACAAATAAATATTGTCGGTATTTGAAAAAATAAGTTTAACATTGCATCAGATTTTGTTAAACATACCAAAATTTAAGAATTAAGTTGTAACGCAAAATACAGAGTTATTAAGAGTTAAGGTTTAGTTGTTGATGTTGGTGTGTTGAAAACATTAGTGGCTCGTTTTTTATTTTATCGAATATTAAGTTTGTACATTGTTGCAAATTTTTATACGTTTGTATTTGTTATGAACCTTACCTTATATAAGGTTAAACTAAATGAGTGATTAAAAAGAATTAAATAAATTAAAATCAATCAATCAATTAAGTTCAAATTAAAAGCAAATTGCTATGAAAAAATTTACTAGAAATTTTTTGAGCGGAGGATACCATAGCGCGCTGTGGATTCTTCGATCTTTTGCACTTGGTCTGATAGCATTGCTGTGGACAAGTACTGCTGCTTATGCGCAGACATGTTCGCCGCCTAGCGGTCCGGTGCATTTTTATGCCGACACAACGGAAGCCTGTTATAATGGTTCCAACCTTTATGAGGTTACCATTTCTGTAATGGATTTCTGGAATGTTGACAGTATTAACCTCTTTTTGGATTATAACGAGGCTTTCTGGACTTTTGAAGACGCTGATATCTTAGAAGATGTTTTCGAAAACACAGATACAGGCCCTAATGGTACAAACCAGCCAATGATTATTGAGGATGATGGAAGTGTGCTTAACTTTCATTGGACAGAGTGGGTTACACGCGGAAGAATTCAGGCTTCTGTTGGTAATAAGGTGCCAATTGTTAAGTTAACGTTCTCATTGAAAAACTTCCCAAACAATATATTGTCTAGCTATACCAATAATTTGGATTGGCAGGTTAGCAATAATCATATATATTATTGTGGGGGTGGAAGTAACTTTAATGAGTTTACCAGTACTACTTACACAAATGGTGAAATAGAAACCAGTGTTTTATATGATAATGTAACAATTACCATTGACCCTGCAACCGTAGATTGTCCGTTAGACAGAGCTTTAGTTACAGTAACCAACCCTGTTGGAACAGATTTCGAGTATTCTTTTAATGGAGATTCCTGGACAAACAATCCGCAGGCAGAAATGACTGCCGGCGACCATGTTGTTTGGGTAAAAGATGCAAATGGGTGTCTCTCTGTGAAAAAGTATTTTACTATCGAGGCTGAAGATCCATTAACCTATAATGTTAATGTTGAGGATGAGAGTTGCGACAACCTTGGCGAAATTGAAATTAATATTCAGGGTGGTTCCGGTACAATTACTTATTGGGTAGTTCCTGACAGTGTTTATGCTGCTGGCCCACCACCATTTGATACTAAGTATAGTTCAACTATTACCAACCAGTTTGGTCTGCCTGCTGGCATATACTGGGTTTCTGTTCAAGATGATTGTGGTTACCATGACTGGGAAAGTTATGTAATTGATCCTGGTTCGGAAATAGATTATAATTTGACATATGACCAGCTTACAGTAAGCTGTTACAATGGAAGCGATGGACAAATTACCGTAGGCGATTTAGCCAATGGTTATCCTTATGCACCGGATATTTATCATATTTACATACCCAATGTTATAGATACAATGCACTCTGCTGCACTGGGTGATTTAGTTATATCCAACATACCAGTAGGTGTTTATGAACTTTCCGTAGGTGATTCTGTTTGTGCTGATATTACTAATTTTACAATTAATAATGCAGACTCAATAACATTCTATGTTGATTACATAGATGCACCTTGTACTGCAGCTACAGGAGCTTTATGGATCAATGTTATTAACGATGATACACTTGGAGTTCAGACATTAACAGTAGATACAACCGGTTGGACTTATCATGTTGTAGGTGCTAATGTGGACACTACTTTATCTGTAAGCGATACTTTGTTTGAACTTCCGGCTAATTATTATAGTGTATGGTTAATACCTGGTTGTCCTGGTGAAATACCATTTGATAATCATGATGGCTCAGGTAATGTCGTACCTATTTTGGATGATGGTTCAATTACGTTTAATGTAATAGTTACAGCAGAAACTTGTGAAGGTGAATGTGATGGAACAATTGAGGTTACTGATGTATTGCGTACCTGTGGTTCATGTAACGATAACGCAGTATATCAATATCGCGCTGACGGCGGAGACTGGATAGGTGTTGATTCGATAGTTGGAGATTTTTGTGCACCTGATACAGTATTGATAGAAGTACGGGATTCATCAGATCCGGCAGTATGTATTGTTTCAAGGGAAGTAGTTATTCCTGGACCAACAGAGGCCTTGACAGCAGTGGTTGACACAGCGTATTCCCCAACATGCCCCGATGGTAATGATGGTTGGGTGAGAATGTACGTAAGTGGAGGAACTGCTCCTTATGAATATTCTGTAGATAACTCACCTAATTGGAGGGATTATCCTTCATTTGGGCTTACTGAAGGTGGCCATTTATTAAAAGTAAGAGATGCTAATGGTTGCATCTGGTCTGATTCAGTATTTGTTGACTATTTAGTTCCGAATGCAATTACCGCAGAACTTATAGATACGATTCAGTGTCCGGGAGACATGCCGCTAATACAGGTAACGTTAGATACGTTCTCATACTACGATGATATTACAAAATACAGCTGGTATGCAAACGATGTTTCATTCCTGATTGATACTACCGGTATGAGTGATGGTATGGCAATGTCTCAAACGGGTTTTGCTCCTGGTACTTATTATATTAAAGCAAAAGATCCTAACGGCTGTTATTCAAATGTTGATACAGTTGTAATTGAAGACGTAATTCCATTGCAAATTCTTGATCCGGTTGTTGAAAATGCTACCTGCTATGGTACTTGGTCGGGACGCATTATACTTAGTGTTACCGGTGGTAACCCCGATTCAGTATTCTATTATGCAATGGCGAACAACCCCGATGTATTCAACAACCCGAATGCCAATATAAATTGGGTGCCATTCGCTGTTGATTCAGTAACTGAATATATTGAAGTTCAGAAAGGAACTTATTATCTGCAGGTTAAAGATGCTTGCGAAGAAACCCAACCTGTTGAGGTAGTTGTTGATGGTTATGATGAAATTGATGTTATAGCCAACAATATCGATATTATTCCTGTTGCCTGCTACGGTGATTCAAGTGGAACAATTACTGTTCCTGCTGATGCTGTTACCGGAGGTGCTCCGGGTTACGGTGTAGGTAAATATTTGTACACACTTAAACAAGTTTCTACTAATGTTACAACCTGGGGGACTCATCAACAAGAATCAAATACCTGGACAGGTTTGCCTGCAGGTGATTACTGGGTTTATGTATACGATGATACTGATCCTACAGCCGACCCGGCAATGTGTCCTCCTGACAGTGCAATGGTAACGGTAAAACAGCCTGTAGAACCGCTTGACTTTGATACATGGATTCGCCATGTAAGTTGTGCCGGTGAAGAAGATGGCGAAATACATGTATATATATCGGGAGGCATCGGTGGAAGCTGGACACTTGATGGCCAGCAAACTGATCCTGAACCAGATGGTAATTCCTATGACGTTACGATTAACCAGATTACCGGTGATTACAATTATAGTTTGCAATTGCAAGATGTAGTTGACACGGTTGCATTCCAGACAATGGGCGGTGATTTCGAAATTATTGTAAGAGATGCCAATGGTTGCGAGGTAAAAGACACGGTTACCGTTTTCGAACCTAAACCATGGGTTATTACTCCGATAGTTGAAGAACCTTCAGATTGTAACGAAGCTGATGGTAAAATCTGGGCTACTGTAACAGGTGGTTTCGATACACTTGATATCGATGATATTCGAATACAAGTTTTCCTTGGAGGCATATTTATAGACGTTATTACCATGGGTGATACAATTCTGTTGATTGATACTGCTCAATATGGAATTGAATACGATATTTCAGTAGATAATGAACTTTCCACTCCTGGTGGTTTTTGGTTAGAGTTAGCCGACAAACAATGTACTGGTGATACTACAGTTGTTATTAATCCGTTCAACCCATTTGAATTTGATGTAGCGGTTGAATGTGTTAAATGTTATGGTGGAGATGATGGTAAAGTTACCATATCTAACATTACAGGTGGTGCCGGTGCTTATCAGATTCAACTCGTAGGTGGTGATAATCCATCATACGATGCTGGCAACGATGATCTGTGGTGGCCGAAAGAGGCTAACGGCGATCCTATGTATGTAAGTACTGATATAGTATTCGATACATTGAGCGCAGGTGACTACTGGATTTATCTGAGAGATGATTCAGGCTTTACTCTGGCTAATTGCTGTCGTCCTATTAAATTTGAAATGTGTGAACCTGATACACTTATGCTAGAAACAGTCACACTTGTTAATAACGTTGACTGTGCCGGTGATAGCACAGGTGCTGCTAGCATTCAGGCAATAGGTGGTGTAGGTCCTTATTCGTACCTGGTAACACGTACTGACACTTCATCAACCGGCTTCCCATATATAGGCTTGCCAGCAGATCCTCAATGGCAGAGTGACTCTATCATTACAGGGCTACCGGTAGGAACTTACATAGGATGGGTAAGAGATGCTAATGGCTGTATTACTGGTTGTGAAATTAATTCTCAGGGATTGCCAATAGACGAACATCGTGTTGTTATTCGTGAAGCTGATGCAATAACCTTTGATGACTATACCATTACCGAACCAGTTTGTTATGGCGGTTTGGCAGATGTAAACTTGTACGGAGTTGAAGGTGGCTCTGGAGATACGATGACAGTAACCCTTACCGGTAAAACATACATGGGAATGGATACTACTTATACATTTGCCGATCTTCCAACCGGACTTGACAACTATGTACTTGAAGATGTATATGCATCAGACGACGATGGTTATGTTATTTCTGTAGTAACAGATGCTAATTGTACAGCTGAAGGCGAAATCATTGTGGTAACACAGCCACCGATATTTGACGTAACAGCTACTATTACGAGCGGTGCTTATTGCGTTGGCGATGATCAAGTATTAATCACCATCGATGTTACGGGTGGTCAAGAACCTTATATGTATGATATTTATATGGATGGCAACTTACATCGTGAAAACTCAATTATTGATAACCATGTTCTGTTTGTTGGCCACGAATATGTGGTTGTTGCTAAAGATGCTGTCGGATGTTCAGTATCAGATACCTTGTTTATTGAAACTCCGCTTCCGGTAGAATTTACTATCAGGGATATAAGCTGTTATGGTGATGAAAAAGCCTCAGCAAGGATTTCAGCAACAGGTACTCCGGGACGTCAATTCAGAGTTCTGTATCAGGAAATTGAGAATGAAGTGCCAGCACCAACAGGTTGGACTACTTACAATGGATGGTTCACTGACCATATAGACTTAATGGATACCTTTATTTTCGACAATGAAAATATAGATGACGTACATTACGAATTTATTATAGAAGATGAATTTGGATGTCGTTCAGAATTAGGCGTAATGACCTTCGATAAGGTACAGCATCCGCTTGGCCTTTATATTGACGAAGGTAATTTGATGGAATGTAGCCAGGAGATGGTATTGAATGTTACCGGAGGTGCTGATCCTTATGTGGTAACCATCGATGGTGATACTGTAACAGATTTAACTATGGTAACATTGTCTCGCGGTTCACATGAAGTAGTAATTACTGATGACCACCTGAGATGCATGCTTGTTGACACAATTGTAGTAGATGCTCCTATTGTTGTGGTGGATACTACTGTAAATACCTATATTGGTGAGTCCGTACAATTCGTATTTGATATGGCTAACTTAGATTCAATGCTTGTTGTAGACAACAGCCCATATGAATTTATGTATACCGATACAACTTCTATGTGTGAAAGAATGCTTAGAATAACTGTTGTTGAAGTTCCTCGGGAGTATGCTATTGAAGACTTACATAATGGCACCCTTAATGGTGAAATTGCAAAAGTAACCGGTACTGTAACCGCTGTTGCTGATGGAGAAGGATTCTTTATGCAGGATTCTAATAATCCAAATAGTGGATTGTGGATAGAATACAGCGATGTAAATACTTCTGGTATTCAAGTAGGTGATGGTGTTGCAGTAGTTGGAACAGTTGCAGAACTTTCCAATGTAACATCTATTCAGGCGACAAGTGTTGAAATGGCTACAGGAACAGTAGTAGTTACTCCGATAGAGCTTACTCCTAATGCTGTTGAAGACGAACAATACGAAAGTATGTTGGTTAAAGTAATAGGCGCTCGTGCAACAGCAGCTGATGCTGGTAATGGCGAATGGACAATTTACTTAGAACCTACTGACGATGTAACCGTGAACGACTGGTTATATGCGTATACACCGAATGAAGGCGACTTCTATACTGTTACAGGTGTGGTTAACAGTCGTTTGGATACTTACAAGGTAGAACCAAGAATGGAAAGTGATATTGTTAATCTGACGGCAACTGCGGTTGATCCGACAGCGACAATCGACTTTAAAGTTTATCCGAATCCATTTAACGATAAGATATATATTGACAATAATGACAAGTTGGCAAGGGTTGTTATTACTAACATCGCCGGACAGCGCGTTATAGATGTTGAATATCCTGAAAGAGAAATCCGTACTGGTAATCTGGTTAGCGGCGTTTACCTGGTGAACCTGTTCACCGAGAAAGGCCTCGTTAAAACAGATAGGATTATTAAGAGGTAATACCGAATTGATTGATTAAAAAGGGAAGCAAAATGCTTCCCTTTTTTTTTCAATAAAAAATTAATTTAGAAATCAATGGATAGTTTAAATCGACATGTTACGGTAAGAGATTTTTCGAAAAAAAGAGTTAGTACCGATTTGCTGAATAGCATAATTTATTCCGGAACAAGGGCTTCAACAACAGGAAACATGCAGTTGTACAGTGTTGTTGTTACCCAAAACAGGACACGGATTGAGCAGATGTCGTCTCTTCATTTTAATCAACCGGTTGCCAGGAGTGCACCTGTTTATTTAACTTTTATAGCAGATTTTAACCGATTTATAAAATGGTGCGATATAAATAAAGCATCTCACGGTTACAACAATTTTCTTTCTTTTTTTACTGCATCCATAGATGCCATACTTGTTGCTCAGAATGTTTGTATAGCTGCAGAACATAGTGGTTTGGGAATTTGTTACCTTGGAACAACAGTATATAATGCCGAAGAAATTATTAATTTCCTGAAATTGCCGAAGTATACTTTTCCGGTTACTACGGTGGCGTTAGGGTATCCTGAAGCTGCTCCAAACCTGTCAGATCGAATTCCGTTAGAAGGAATTATTCACAATGAATATTATTACGATTATAATGAGGAAGCAATTAAGAATTTGTATCATTTAAAAGAAGAGCTTGAAACATCAAAAAAGTTTGTTTCTGAAAACAATAAGGATAACCTGGCACAGGTATTTACCGATGTTAGATACAAAAAAGCTGATAACGAATATTTCTCTGAAAAAATGCTCAAAACGATAAGAAAACAGGGTTTTGAATTTTAAAAAGAGCTAATACCTGAGAACTTCACATTTAGCATTAACATTTAAATCCGGTCTCTTTTGAATAAAAGTTTTTTTATGTAATATAAAAAAGGATTGCTGTATTTTAGATTTTTCCATGGACGGCTCGAATGGGGAAGGTGCAGTACCTCAATACCTTTTGCCAGATAGTTTGAATATCCGAGTTTCTTTGATTGACGACTAACGAAAACATCGTACCAATCTTTTTTTTCTGAGAGTTCGTTGAAGTTAAAAGCCTGAAGAAAACGGATTTCAATAAGTGTACAGCAAAAACTAATACTGTGATTTGTATTTATTGTTTTATTGCTTTTTTCTTTTTCAAAAGTATAGGGGAAATTATAATTTCCGTCACTGTCAGTGGTAATAGCACCCACAATCCCACAATCTGGCCTCAAGCGGGCTATTTGTAAAAGCTCGCTTATTGTATCAGGCTTTACAATTACATCCGACTCAATTATAATAAGAGGGCATTTTTCTTTAATAGCCTCTTTTTGAGCCATTCTTAAAATAAGGTTGTAGTTGGGTGAAGGTGTGTTGGTATGGTCTTCTAAATGTATTAGTGTAAATTGGTATTTGCTTTTTGCCTCTTCGAGAAAATTTCTGGTTTCCTGCCCGCTAAAATCGTTAAAAACAAAATAGGCAATATTAGCCACACTATTGGCAACAGAACTTATTGTTTGCTTGACAGTGTTGAGGGAATCTTTGACAGGTGTTATAACAACTGCATCGGGCATAATAATAAATATTTATTCAGTATTAAATTATTTGTTTGAACGATTAAAATCACGTGAGAATGCCTGGTCGGTAGGCATAATCAAAACACTATCGATGTTTACATGCGAAGGCCGTGTAAGAACGAATAAAACGGTATCTGCTATATCGTTTGCTTTCAGAGGGTTAAATCCGGCATAAGTGTTCTTTGCCCTTTCTTTATCGCCTTTAAAGCGTATTTCCGAAAACTCTGTTTCAACTGCGCCGGGTTCAATGGAACTTACTTTTATTCCATTCTTGAGCATTTCCAGGCGCATGGCTTTGGTTAACGATTGCACCGCATGTTTTGTGGCGCAATACACATTGCCGTATGGATAGGTTTCAATTCCTGCTATGGACGAAATGTTTATGATGTGTCCGGAGCCTTTTTCTACCATTTTAGGGGCTACTTTTCGGGTAATATAAAGCAATCCTTTAACATTTGTATCGATCATTCGCTCCCAGTCATCAATAATACCTTCATGCAAAGCGTTTAACCCAACTGCGAGTCCGGCGTTGTTTATTAGCACATCAATATTTTGCCAGTGCAAAGGCAGGCTTTCTATTGCAGTATTTGTTTGTTTTAGGTCGCGAATATCGAAATTAAGGGTGTAAACTTCTGCATTGGCCTCCTTTTCAATTTTTTCTTTCAGGGCTAAAAGCCGGTCTTTTCGCCTGCCGGTGACTATTATGCGGAAACCATTTTTTGCAAGCAATTGGGCAGTGGCTTTTCCAATTCCTGAAGTTGCTCCGGTTATAAGCGCGGTTCGATACATTGATAGAAAATTTGAATTCACGCCGAATTTAAAAAAAACAACAAAATTTATGGAAAAATGTAGCACTTAATTACCTTTGTTTTTCTATAATTTGTAATACATTGGTACAATGAGTGAAACTGCGCGAACGGAGAAGGAGTTTGTAATTGATGCTATTCCCGAACCGGGAAATATCGAAGATGTTATTTATTCCTTGATGGTAAATCCCAATCTTTCGAGCATTAATTATTTTAACGATTTTAGTGAATTAAATATCTCTCCCGAGTCAATTGGTGGTTCTGAAACGGATGAATCAGGTTTGTTTGATATTGATTCTAATGGCAATAAAATGGCTATGACAACGCATGCCATGCATAATCATTTGGAGAGTGACCCTGAGAAAGCCATAGAGATTCTCGTTTCAAAGGCAGCCCGAAAGATGATATGCTTTGGAGCCAGGCCGGTAGCCATTAGTGCTTTTTTATATCATATTGACTTCGGCGATCCCAATGGCCAGTTTATTGCATCCGGGGCGAAAAAAGGATTGGAATTAGCTACAACAGCATTTGGCCTTAAAATATCAGACCGAAAAATAAGGTTTGATCATTTTCCAAATCATGGTGAAATACCTCCTACAATAATCATAAGTATGATTGGCGTTTTTAGCAACAGTGAGAGTATTATCACTCATGCACTTAAGAAAAAAGGAAATAATATTTTTTTACTGGGAAGGACGGAAGATGATATTGCTTCGTCGGAATATCTGGAGTTTTTTCACAGGGTAAACGATTCGCCGTTGCCGCATTTTAATATTGACGATGAGGTTAAAATTCAACGTGCATTAACCAAATTGAATGAATTAAACCTGTTAAGAAGTGCGAGCCCTGTAGGGAAAGGCGGCCTTTTCTTCACACTTTTGAGGGCGGCAATACCCAATAATCTGGGTTTTGATATCACAACAGCAGCAGAAACACGCATCGACTCTTTTTTGTTCGGCGAAGCTATGGGGCGTATCATTGTTGAAGTGGATAATTCAAACGAAGATGAATTTGTTGACGTGCTAAGCGAATTGGAGGTTCCTTTTTTTATGCTGGGGCACATTACCAAAGGGGAAATCCGAATTGATGACGAATCGATGGGTTATGTTGATAAAATGACCGTAGGTGTTTAATGACTGCAATACCTTATAAGCAATCCCAAAAATCAAAAAAAGGTCAGGTGGAAGAGATGTTTAATAATATCTCACCCAAATACGACTTTTTGAACCATTTGTTTTCGGCTAATATTGACAAAATATGGCGAAAAAGAACGATTAACCTGCTGCGTAAACATCATCCTTTAGATTTGCTGGATATAGCTACAGGCACAGGTGACTTTGCCATAGCTGCTTCTAAAATTGAGGGAAGCCGGATAATAGGAGTGGATATTTCTGCAGGAATGCTGGAAGTTGCCAAAAAAAAAGTTTTTAAAAAAGGCCTTTCATCTAACATCAGCTTCCAAAAAGCAGATTCGGAAAACCTGCCGTTTGAAAATGAAAAGTTTGATGCTGCTATTGTTGGATTTGGTGTACGTAATTTTGAAAATTTACATAGAGGGTTGAATGAGATTTACAGGGTTCTTAAACCTGGCGGGGTATGCTATGTACTCGAATTTTCAATGCCGGAGAAAACACCTTTTAAGCAAATCTATAACTTTTATTTTATGCATATTTTGCCGTTGATTGGCCGGTTAATTTCAAAAGATAAAAGTGCCTATACCTATCTCCACGAATCGGTAAGTGAATTTCCATATGGTGAAAAATTTTTAACTATTTTAGCAAATGTTGGTTTTGTTGACAATCGTTGCTTCCCGCAAACTTTTGGAATAGCATCAGTTTACGAGGCGATTAAGAAAGAAAGTGAGCAGCGATACAATAAATCAACTAAATAGTTGTTTTTTGAATTGAGGCGGAATTAAATCAGATTAGTGAAAAAGTTTATTTTATACGGAATATTATTATTTGTTGCCAGTCAGGGGTTTGCACAACTTAGCAAGGTGAACTACCTTACTACTTTCGATGACAAAACCATTCACTTTGGATTTACATTGGGAACCAACTACCTTGATTTTAATGTAACCAACTATGCGGTAATGGGCGACAATCCGAATTTCCAACCAACTCAATGGCAGCTTGATGGCAACAATCAGATAATAAACACATCATCGGTTCGGTCTGATGTTTCGGCTCTGGTGCCCGGATTTACCGTAGGTATTGTTACGAGTTTACGGTTGTCACAGGATTTGGCATTGAGGTTTTTGCCCGGGCTCTCTTTTGGCGAACGCAAGCTTGTTTATAATGTTCCGGTTTACGATGGAAACCAAAAAGGCTCTGATATTTACCAGTATTCAATAAAGTCAACATTTTTGGATTTTCCGTTGTTAGTAAAGTATAAAGCCCGGCGTATCAATAACGATCGTCCATATGTAATTTTTGGCGGGGCTTATCGGCAGGATATTTCAAGAACAGCAAAAGAAGACCTTGTAAAACTTAAAAATGGCGGGTTTTATGCTGAACTGGGTGGTGGATGGGATCATTATTTCCCTTATTTCAGATTATCTGTGGAGGCAAAATTTAGTTTCGGGCTGAACGACCAGCTGGGTAAAGCTCCATCCCCACAACAACGCCAGTATTATACACAATCCATAAAGCATTTGCGGTCTAAAATTTTTACTTTGTTGTTTCATTTTGAATAGCTTCCCCTCCTGAATTCGGAACAAAGAATAGCAGTAGCCATGGCGGCATTTAACGACTCGGCTCCCTTACGGAAGGATGGTATTGTCAGTTTTTTGTTAACCAACGCTGACATATCATTCCGGATACCATTTCCCTCGTTGCCGATAATTAACATTGCGGGAAATGAAAACGATTCCGAATAAATACTGTCTCCGTCAAGCATGGCGCCATAAACCGTTAGTTTCGAATTATTTATAAGGGTTGCTATGTCGGCGTTTGATGCCTTTTGAGCACGAACGCGACAAAACGAGCCCATAGTTGCCTGGATCACCCTGGGGTTGTACATGTCTGCAGTATCTGTAGAGCAAAACAGGTGGTCTATCGCAAACCAATCGCAAATACGAATAATTGAACCTAAGTTGCCAGGATCCTGTATTCCATCAAGATATATTGATATACCCGAAACGGCCGAAGGCAATAGTTTAGGTTGAGGTAACTTGCAAATGGCCAGGCAGTTTTGAGGGTTTTTTAGTAAACTTGCACGTTCAATCTCCTGTTTTTTAATTTCTCCTATAGAAGATATAAAAGGATTGTTTGTAGTAGTATGCAAATCTAAAAATTCCCGGGTTGCATAAAGTTGTTCTATATGAATTCCGGAGTTCATTATCTCGGTAACTATTTTATCACCTTCTGCAACAAAAAGTTGTTCTTTTTCACGGTATTTTTTGTATGCAAGCGATTTAACCAGTTTTATCGTATTTTTACTAATCATAAAAAATTTGCTGTTGTAAAAATAATTTGGTTAAAGTTACAGTTTCTAAACAAAACACTTCACTATTTTTGTGGATTAAAGAATTGGTTTTGAAAGTAATTAAAAAGAATTGGAAATTTTTTCGTCTGAAGCTGGCCTTTGTTCTGGCTTCCGTGTTTTTATTCTCTTGTTCCCAAACTAAATTTGTGCCAAAAGATCAGTACCTGATAAGTAAAGTAGAAGTAGATATCGACAATCCCAAACATAATATAGATGAAGCTAAATCCTATGTAAAAGACAAAGAAAACTATAAAATCCTTGGTTTTTTAAAATTCCACCTTTTTCTGTATAACCTGTCATCGAAAAAGAAAACAAATGACTGGTTCAAAAGGATTGGTGAGCCCCCGAAAATTTTTGACGAGGCTTTATCGCAGCGGTCAGAGGAACAATTAAAACAATATGCTTACAGCAAAGGCTATTTCAGGGCTAACGTTGATAGCCGTATTACCTTTAAAAAAAATAGAAAAGCTGATATTACCTACACAATTACTACCGGTGATTTTTATACCATCAGAAAAATTAATTACGAAATTGCAGACTCTGCTCTGGAAAACATCTATTTTAATAGTGCTTTGAAACCGGTTCTTGCTACCGGAGATGTTTTTGACCTTGAGGAGTTGGAAAAACATCGGGCTGATATTGTTGATCTATTCAGAAATAAAGGATATTACTATTTTTCGGGCGACAACGTGAAATACCTTGCGGACACTACAGTATTTGAGAAACAGGTTATTTTGAGCCTTGTCATTAAACCGGCCGTAAAAGCACAAACTGATTCAGCCAAAGTTTTCAGTCCTTTCTATCTCGATAAGTTTTATTATTCTATTTTGCCCTCTAATACAGCGGTGACGGCTACCCGCGACAACCAGGCTTCATACACAGACACAATCAAATGGAACAATTCAGTTCTTTATGAGAATAAGGATTTTACTTATCCTCCTGCATTATTCGACCGGATTATACAAATGAAAACCGGCGATTTGTACAACAATGCTTCGGTGGAAAATACATTTACTGCTCTAAACCTTTTGCGTCAATTTCGTTTTGTAGATATTCAGTTCCATGAAAATGAGGCAAAGAAAGATTCAAACCTGCTGGATACCTACATCCGTCTTGCACCGTTGAGCAAACAGGGAACATCATTCGATATTGAAGGTACAAACACATCGGGTAATTTTGGTGTTGCGGGATATATTACTTATCAACACAGAAATCTGTTTCGGGGTGCAGAAGTTTTTGCGGTGAACCTGAAAGGAGCTACTGAGCGGTTACAACATTTAAAACAAGGCGGATTGCCCGATTATTTTAATACCCGTGAATTTGGTGTTGAATCGAACCTTACCATTCCAAGGTTACTGGGGCCGGGCAACTACATTAAAAGCTTCAAACGTTTTATGCCCAGAACCGTAATATCGTTGGGTTATAACTACCAAAAAAGACCGGAATATACCCGTACTATAAGTAAC